>ERZ808274.6-NODE-6-length-147779-cov-5.298286_pt1 | contig 147779 bp, 128 predicted proteins | sample MGYA00521277_ERZ808274 | MGnify/ENA primary metagenome ERZ808274 (study PRJEB31516, sample SAMN03275597) | gut metagenome | biome: mammalia-associated habitat; material: feces | host: Papio cynocephalus | place: Kenya | collected 2012-07-28 ... | reverse complement strand
CCCTGCGCTTCTGTCAGATTTCCTTCCTGCATAGCTTTTTCAAAGTCATCATATTTGTCTGAAGAACATGCTGTAAATGTACATGAAGATATTCTACTCAACACAATGTAGGCGACTATTACCCAGATAATTACATTCCATTTTGTACGCATAGTGAACCAATGTTTACCAAAGAACAGAGCAAGAGTCGACTTCCCCACCTTGCGCTCCAATCCCTCCTTGGTAGTGGAAATGCCCGTCGTGCGGGCGAACTTCTGCGGAGCCTGACAGATTCCCAAGGCTCTCTTCAAGTAAAAAAGAGCCTTGGGAATAGGGAGTTGATCGTATGCTACGACCCTTAAGCAGCAGTCTCTTACTTGTTTAAAGCATCAATGAGCTTGCTGCCAAACTGACGTGTGTTCCATTTCGGATCAACTTCGAAGCCAATCTTTTGAGCAATCTCCCTCAAGGCAGCCTTCTGATTGTCGTACTCACGGTAGCACTCGATAGCTCCAGAGTTAAGCACCTTCACATAGTAGTTGCCTACCTGGGCATAGCTGCCGTCGCCATACTGCTTGCAGAGCTTGGTTCCAAACTGGCGGGTAGTCCATTTCGGATCGTACTCAAAGCCTACGGTTTCTGCTGCCTCACGAAGAGAACCTTTCACATTGTCGAAAATTCTGTACACCTTAATAGAGTTGTCCTCCTGCTGGGAGATAACATACTCTCCACTGATTGCTGACTTTTCCATAATTATAATGTTTGATTATTTCTGTTTTCATCTGATTACAGCCTACTGCTCTGCGTCGTCTGTATCAAAGTCTATCTCCACTTCTGGCTCGTGCTTGATCATATCGGCAAAGAGCATGAGCACCATAGCGGTAGACATGCCTAAGGCTGTGCCCATAGTATGTATGAGCTCGGCTTCATCGAGTTTGAGTACACCATCACAGAGGATGATTTGCATAGCAGCCTCGAATATCATACCGATTTCTTTATCATCAACCTTTGAAGCACAATCGCTCAGATAACTGCTCAACTGATCCTCATCCATCGTCGTCACCTTGTCCACGGCATTGTTGACGGCGGAATTGAACATAATCTCGTTATACTCCAATGCTTCGGCAATCTCGGCTACCGTAATGCGCTCTGCCTCATCGTATTCTCCATCGGCGCTGATGGCACATGCTATCAGGCCGGCTACTGCTTGAATGTCTGTTTTCATTGTTCTTGAAATTTGATTTATTTTAAGAATAAGCGGGCAATACGGTTCCGCAGACTGCCTTTGGCGGCACGGGCCTTAGCCATACGGGCACAAGCTTCCTTCCCTGCTTTTGTGCGCTTGTCTAATTTACCAGATTTTGTTCTCATGACAGAAGTGCTGCTTCTCTTCACTTTCACTTTTCCACCCTTCTGTGCGGCACGGGCTTTGGCAAGGTTGGCGCACATATTCTTATACTCCCTTGTACGCTTGTCAACCTTTCCGCTTTGAGTTTTTTGTAAAGCCATAATTAGATGATTTAAATTGATTATTTGACGATAAATTCTGTTCTGCGATTCAGTTCTGGACGGATGGAGTCTATTGGCTCGCTGCTGCCCTTGCCTTCATAAGAAAGTTGGCTGGCATTCACGCCGAGTTCTACCAGGTAGTCAAAGGCAGCCTTAGCTCTTTCTTCACTGAGCTTCTGATTGTGCTCAGCATTTCCCTCGGCTGAAGCATGCCCAATAATGTTTACTTTCACTTGGCTATGTGACTTTAGCAAATCTGCCAAGTTGTTTAGGATGATTTTAGCACTGTCATTCAACTCTGCGTTATTAACACTAAACTGAGCAGCGTTGAAGTCTTTCTGGATTTTCTCCACTTGCTTGGTGATCGTCTTTTTCTTTGCAACCACCTTTGTAACTGGCTTAGCTATAGGCACAGTGTCGGATTTGCCATTGCATTTGAAGAAAACGAATCCCAAGATGCACAACAACAATACAGCAGCAAGAATCCATATCCATGCCTTTGATTTGCGTTTCGGCGCCTCAAACTCTGGTTCTGGTGTCCATCCATTAATATACTCCAATGTAAAGCCGCCTTTCCTGCCTATTCCTTTTTCCGCTTGTTCGAAGGAAGCAATCTCAATGCCGTACTTCGCAGCTTGGTTGACAAGACGTTCAAAACTCGTCTTTGTCCACATCTTAACAACAGCTACTGTCGTGCCATCCGCAAGATGAAGTACTTCGTCCTCGGCAGTGAAAAAACCATTCCAGTTCTCCGTATTAACAGAATCAACCTTCTTCATATCCACGAAATTGACCTTAACACCCGAATCGGGATTCAAACTGTCTGGGAAAGCCTGCTTCAAGTCTTCAAGTGTTGCTTTAGGAAAAAGAACGAGATAGGCGTTTACAATCCCTAAGGCTGTACGGTTCTGGGCTTTTCCGTGTACTCGAATTTTGTTTTGCATAGTTTTAAAGTTTGTAATTTTTATTAGAAGTATTCAAACAAACCGACGTTGCCTATCTTTCTCTCTTCAGAGAGGCTTTGGCCGACTCGATCTGGCGTTTCAAAGACTCAATTTGTCGGTCATGACTTGCAGCACGGTCTACCTTCGCCTTGCGATAGTACGCCTTCGAAGAAGTTGATGAACTACTCTTGACCAATGCGGCATAATGGGCATTGTCTTTCTTCTTTGCTTCGCGCTCCTTTGCTACACGAGCACGTAGGTCAATGATGAGTTTCTTGTAATATTCTTTGCTCATACCTTAAATGTATTAGTTTCTTTTAGTGCTGGCAAGCGAAAATAGATTGTAACAGTAGATGTAAAACCTCCATAGTTCGTCTGCTCTGCACCTTGAGGCACAAATTTTGCAATGCTGCAAGACGGGACGCAGCGAACTATGTTGTTTAAAGGAGGAAGAGCCGTCCCACCACTTTCAGCCATCAACGACAGCCGAATTGCAAATGTGGTGTAATCCCCCGACATAGCATGTTATCTTCTAACTACTATGTTTTGCAATCGCAAAATTAATAATTAATCTCATTACCCCCCCCGAAAAATGCTAATCTTTGTTAATGTTTATATTTTTAACACTTGCAGCAGTTTTAGAGACTCTTATTTGAACGATTTACTTTATAACTGATTTCGGTAAATCCTGTAAAAAGCACTTGTCTTTCCGGTCGTTTTCCGATGGGCTCGGATCTATTGTGCCAAGCAGGAAGGGCCGGGAAGCGACCGAAAAGACAAGTTCTTTCTATGCGTTGGGCACTCCATGGAGTGTCAGTCTGTGGCGTCTATAAAATCAGGAAAGCCACTCCTGCCACCGTCCAAATGCCGGGTTGCGGCACGTTGCCATAGTCGCGGTACTTTTTGTTCAGCAGGTTGTTGCTTTCCAAGTACGCGTTCCATCTTGTTTCCGACCATTGTAGTCGTGCGTCGAGCACCCCATAGGAGGCGTAGTGGTGCCGCTGGTTGCTGGTGTCGAGGTAGCTTCCCATGCGGTGTTGCAGTCGGTAGGCCAGACGGAGAGTAAGTTTCGGCATTATGCGTAGGTCGGTCTGTGCCGAGAACTTGTTCTTCAAGTACTCCAGGGCGTATTGGCTCACGATGCTTTCGGGCACCTCCTCGCGCTGGTTCAGCCAGGTGTAGCCCACCGATAGCCGCTCCACGACGCGCTGACCGGGCAGCAGCCGCAGCATGTTGGCTTGCAGGAAAAGCTGCAATCCGAGCGCATTGACGTGGCCGAAGTTCACGCTTTTCCACACCGTGCTACCCGTCTCGTCGGTCTCACCGTCGCTGATCCAGTCGATAAGGTTGCGGTGCCGGTTGTAGAATGCGCTTGCCTTGGCGTCGATGGCTTGCCCCGTGTAGCGCAGTCCAGCCTCGATGGCGCTCAGTTCCTCTGGTTTCAGGTGACTGTCGGCCTTGTGTCCGCCGACGGAGTAGTACAGTTCCGTGAACGAAGGCATGCGCAGCGAGGCGTTGTAGCTCGCCAATGCCTGCCAATGGCGGTTCAAGCGGACGCTCATGTCGACACCAGGATACACCTTCCAGTCCATGTCGGCTTGCGAGTTCTTCACTGCTGTAAGCCCTGCCGACACAAACAGCCTGCCGAGTGTGACATTATGTTCTAAAAAAAACTGTAGATTGGTGCGGTTCAGGCCGTTGGTGTAGAACCTGTCCGTTCCGTTGATGGCGTGTTTTCTCTCGAGAGGGTCGCCCAGGTTGGTGCTGATGATGTCCTCGTTGCGCGCTTCTGCCCCAAAAGCCGTGCGCCCCAGCGTCCAGTCGAAGTAGGCGTTGAGGTTGAGTCCGAACACCTCGGTGCGGTGATAGTTGTAGGGAACTTGGCTTTCGCTGCCGCGGACCAGCTCGAAACGGTCTTCTTGATGATTCCAGTAGATGGATGGGCGGAAGTGGACTGGCCCGCTCTGGTTCTCGCCTTGCAGCGAAAGAAAGGTCTTGAAGGTGTGCTCAAACTGATTATCGTATCGGGCACTGTAGTAAGTATTGGACCCATAGTCCTTCGATGTCAGCCCCGCTTGCCATCGCAAGGCCACGTTAGGGTCGTCATATCGTCCCTGGTAGAATGCTTTCCCCGTGCGGTAGTCGCTGTTGAGTGCTCCTTCCTTGCTTCGCAGGTATCCATCGCTGCACAGATACGACGCCGACAGCTGGTTGCCCCAACTCTCTGAGCTGACATTTCCGCGTGCGCTTGTGGCCATGTAGCCGTAGCTGCCGCCCTCGGCACGCACGGTGGCACTGCTTTTCTGCGGAATCCGTGTGACGATATTGATTGCGCCCAGCAGCGACGAGGTGCCATAGACGCGTGCCGCGGGCCCTTCGAGCACCTCTATGCGCTCAATCTCATCCACGCTCACGGGCAAATCCATCGCGTTGTGGCCCGTCTGGGGGTCGCAGATGTTGATGCCGTTGAGCAATATGGCGATTTGCTCACTGTTTCCGCCGCGGATGCTCACGTCGGTGAGTGCCCCCAGCGGGCCTTTCTGCCGCACATCGACTCCCGTGGCGTACTTCAACAGGTCGTTAACACTTTGTACCGGCGCAGCCGCTATGTCGCTGCGGCGCAGTACAGTTACCATTCTCGCTTGCTGGCGTGTGTCCAGCGGCGCCCTTGTTCCGGTAATGTTTACCTCATTCATCTCCACATTGCGCTGCCAAGTGGTGTCGGGCAGGGTGGTGGAGGACACGTTTTGCGCCACGGCATCGGCCGAACGGAGTGTCGCAACGCTCAGAACGCCGATGATGACCTCCTTTCCCAAGACGCTGAAAAGGGAGTATCCGCGGTTGTTGAACTGTGTAAACTTCAGTACACGGCGCTTGTTGTAAACTGGTGTGTACATAATCGGGGGACAAAGGTAGTACTTCTGCGCTGAAAAGGCGTGCATTCGTTGAAGGAAAACGGAAAAAAGAGCTGAAATGTTTTGTGCTTCTTCAAAATTCATTTACTTTTGCAAGAAAAGTAATTTGAAGCAATGACACGACCCAACAAAAGTACTTCGCGCGGGCGTCTGGTCTCCAAGGTGCTGCGCGTGGCGCTCGCTTTGGCTGCGATGGTGCTGCTATGCGGAGTGCTCCTCCACCTGATGAGCGACGATGACGGCGGCATGGCCGATCCGGGGATGGCGGATGAGGCGGCGCCGGGGCAGGCCAAGTCGGTCTATGATACGCTCGACGTGCTGGGAAACTACCTCTGGGGCGACGTGACCAAGAGCGAAAAGTCGGACTCTGCACTGCGTGCGAACCGCGATAAAGCCGAGAAGGCACGCGCGGAGCGGGCGAAAGAGCGCAAGGAACTGACGCCTTCGCCTGCCACGGGCAAGGATGTGGCGGCCGTAGAGGAGATGGGAGCGCAGCCTTCGCAGACTGTTCCCACGCCCACTTCGCCCCCACAGCCCTCCACTGCCGCTCCAAAGATTGACAAGGTGGCTGCTCCCAGGGTGGAAGCCATTGGGAATGAATGATGAAGAGGGGTGGCGGAGAGCCGGGATGTTATCCTTTCTTACGCACTTCCCCTCTATATATAATAATGAAAGGAACGAATATGAAACGATTATTGACTTTTGCAATCATGGTGTTTCTGCTTGCTTCATGTGGTACGATGACGGTTTTCGACTCCGAAGGTCGCCAACTCGACAAGCAGGAGCAGCAGCGTGTGACGGCAAATGTCGTGCGCCAGCGGCTTGAACAGCGCAAATACCGCATCTTCGCCGACTATATGTATCCGCAACGTGCGCCTGGTGTGCGGCTCAATGAGGACTGGGGAATAGAGATTGGACGCGATTCCATCGGATTTTTCCTGCCCTATTTCGGTCAGGTTTACATGCCTGACCCCGGCAAAGGACCGGGAATGTTCTTCATCGCACCCTTGGACAGCTACCAGCAGACCCTTGCAAAGGACGGACATGTGCGCATCAAGGCGACTTGCCGTTACCGTCTCGACTCCTATGAAGTCGATATTGACGTGTTCGACAACGGGGAAGCAGGCTTTTCGGTACTCTCTTCCAGCCGTGATGCCATCCGGTATGCGGGCGATATGGATTTGCAGGGCGTGTTTTTCCCATCCAAAGCGGCGGCAATGAAGTGGAAGTCGCGGCGTTGAGCTTGTGGCCTTTGGAGCGTGAAAAGCCGCTTTAGGCGTTGTAGTAAAAGCAAAACATAACAGAAGTGGACAGTCGTTGCAGACTGTCCACTTCTGTTTTTATGGCCCGTTTGTGCCGGCAGGGTAGGCTTATGGTCTGCCAGGGACGATGCTAAGCATAGGTTTCCAGAAACTTCACCTTCCCTTTGACCATCACTTCCTTGGCCGTAGCTGGAATCAGGATGCTCTCTCCGGCAGCCAAAGAGGTAGTCTCGCCGCCGTCCACCTGCACCGTTCCCTCACCTTCGGTGGCGATAAGGATGACAAAACTGTCGAGGTCGGTGTAGTCAATGAGCATCGGCTCGTCGATGTCATAGACCGAGGTGGTGAAGTATTGACAGTGAATCACCTCCACACCCTGGTTCTTTGCCGCCTTGTAGTGTGTGCGGTAATCGTCCTGCACGGTGTAGTCGATGCACGATGCGGCCTCCTTGGTGTGCAACTGGCGGTAGTTGCCATCCTTATCCTTGCGCTTGAAGTCGTAGATACGGTAGGTTACGTCGCTCGTCTCCTGGATTTCTGCCAAGAAACAACCCGCTCCGATGCTGTGAATGCGGCCGGCAGGAAGGAAGAAAACGTCGCCCTCCTTGACCGGATACTCCGCCAATGCGTCGGTGATGGTGTCGTTTTCCACCATCTCCTTGTATTCGTCAGGGCTTATCTTCTGTTTCAAACCACTGCGGAGCGATGCCTTCGGGTCACTCTTCATCACATACCACATCTCGGTTTTCCCCCTTGGGAAACCCTTTTCCCGCGCCTGCTCGTCGTTGGGGTGTACCTGAATGGACAGTTGTTGGCGCGCGTCGATAAACTTGATGAGCAAGGGGAAGAGGTTTCCGTACCGCTCGTAGTTGTCTTTTCCGACAAGACGCTCCTTCTGTTCTGCCAGTACGTCGTTGAGCTTCCAGCCCTTATACTCGCCGTTGGCGACGATGGTCTCGCTGCCTTCCACTCCAGACACTTCCCAGCTCTCGCCCACTTGGTCGATGTGCTCGTTGAGATGCTTGAACGGGATAATCTTGTCACCGCCCCAGATGGTTGGCTTCAGCAGCGGCTCAAACTTCAAAAATTCCATGATGGCTATTGTTATTGATGATTTTCTGTTGTAGCAGATAATGCTATTCAGCGCAATGAGCACTTCTTCTCAGATTGCCGAGTGCAGCTTATCTTATGCAAAGATAATGCAAACGAGCGCAATGAGAGCTTGCTCTCTGATTGCCGAGTGCAGCTTATCTTATGCAAAGATAAAGGATTTCTGCTGTCCTGACAAATCTTGGGCGGCTTTTCTGTTGCCGTCACAGGCCAGAGAAGAAGGGGACAGCCACCGGGGTGGAAAGCTCAAAGGGGGCATAGGCAGGACGAGTGTACCCGGAGTGCTGCCAGAAGCTTTTGGCCTGCGGTTGGCAAAACACAAAAATCTGGTTGTGGCATAATTTTGTCGGACAGAAAATCTTAGGATTTTTATTTTGCAGTGTCTGCATTTTACAGTAATTTTGCAGTTGTTATGATGTATGAAAAATGAAACGAGAGATTAAGGATTTTATCGTTGGCTGGGGTCATCGCTCCTCAAGCCGGTTGGAAAAACCTTTAGATTTCGAGCGATTGTCTAAGCGGTTGGAGGCCATGAGCATACATCTTGCCCCCCGTTCCCTCCACAGAGTATGGAAATGGGTGTCCTCCACAAGGATGGAGAGACCCTCGGAACGCACCCTCAACCGCCTTGCGCTTTTCGCAGGGTTCCAGAATTGGAAGGACTTACAGAAGGCGCTGCACGGCACCAACGACGCTACGCTTAACTACAAAGACTGACGCGGTGCTCCGCACATGGTCAACACGCAGTCTGTCTGAATTCGTTGACAGTGGCTTCGGGGATGCCCTCTCGGCATCAACCCCGCTCCTTCGTTTCCTCTCTGTGACAAGAAAAGGCTCGCCCTCTCCCGAGAACGAGCCTTTCTTTTTTTCTTTCTGCTTGCGCACCGTGCGCGCTTTGGCCAGGATTACTTGGCAACGGCAGTGCGCTTCTCCTTGATGCGGGCGGCCTTACCCGTGAGCTTGCGCAGGTAGTACAGCTTGGCACGACGCACCTTGCCGCGCTTGTTCACCTCGATGGAGTCGATATTCGGCGACTCGAGAGGGAAAATACGCTCCACGCCAATCGTTCCAGACATCTTGCGAACGGTAAAACGTCTCTTCTCGCCATGGCCTGAAATCTTAATGACCACGCCACGGTAGAGCTGAATACGCTGCTTGTTGCCCTCGATGATCTTGTAAGCGACGGTCACTGTGTCGCCGGCACGGAACTCTGGGAACTGATTTCCGGTTGCAAATGCTTCCTCTGCAACTTTAATTAAATCCATTTCTTTGTATACCTTTTTGTTGTTTTAGCCCCAACGCAACGTGGCTCGCGACTCTTCCACGGCCAGCGGTTACGCCAGATAGCGGCTGCAAAGGTACGCAAAAAATCACGAATAATGAGTAGGCTGGACGAGAAATTATGGCATTTAACATATATTGCTTCGTCAAACGGTGCCTTGGAGTGATGATTTTTGATTAACTTTGCCGACGAGCCAACTGCCCGTCGCGGTTTAGCCGTGCGGGCACAGTGCCCCTATCTGCCACGCGAACCATTGCGGTAGGGTGGGAAGAAGAATATACGAACAACAGAAATACAATAGCGTCATGGAAGAAAACAACAAAGAAAAAGGCTTTTGGTACAAATATCCACGTCCTGCAGTGACGACCGACTGTGTCGTCTTTGGCGTGGAAGGCGCTCAGGTGAAGGTGCTTCTTGTGGAGCGGGGCCATGCCCCCTACAAGGGACGGTGGGCGTTTCCGGGCGGATTTCTCAACATGGACGAGAGTGCCGAGGACGGCGCATTGCGCGAACTGCGGGAGGAGACGGGCTATGCGGCAGCCCATGCCGAGCAGTTGTACACCTTTACCAACCCCGGACGCGACCCACGGGGGCGCACCATCAGCATTGCCTTCTTTGCCATCGTCCCCCTTCGCGCCGTGAAAGGCGGCGACGATGCGGCCCGTGCGCATTGGTTCTCCCTCGACGAAGTGCCCCCATTGGCCTTTGACCATGACGAAATACTGCAAAAGGCCTTGGCCGTGGTGCGCCAGAAGGGCTTGCTCCACATCTGATCTGACCTTCGCCTCTGGCTGCCCTCTTGGTATTGGTGGGCCTTTTCGTCTCGACCGATGTGCCCTGCCGTTTACCTTTTCGCCCCTTCTCTCGTGCTGACAGTGGCGCAATAGCGGGGTGAAAGGATAAGGCTGGCTGTGATTTTTAAATTAAAAACCAAGAATTTTTAAATTAAAAATCTGAGAAAAATAAATTAAAAATTCGGCCGATTCGGGCTGTTTTACATTATGTTTCCTAACATATTGATGTTCAATGGGTTGTGGTTTACCTTGCCTCCCAGTGTCTTGAAGGGAAGCGTCGTGGCGGTATAGAGAGGAAAAGCCACGCCGAGACGAGACGACTCGGTGTGGCTTTTTGAGTAAAGTATGCTATGCTGACCTGGTGCTGATACGGAATGTAGCCGCCATGCCTGCCCCGTCAGCCCTAAAACATCTGATAAAGGAGGAACAGCCAGTGAGCCATCAATGCGGCGCAGAGCCCGCCAATGGTATGGGAGAGGATGGCCTTGGAAGTCAGTTCGCGGTAGCCGATGGCGTCGAGCATGGCGGTATGCGTGCTCAGATAGCCCGACCAGCACATGCCGATGGCCGTGCAGACGGCGATGGCGTTGCCGTCTATCCAGCCTTGGGCGGCGAAGTTGGGCACCAGGCTCAGCGCCGCGCCCACCGCACCCAGCGCGGTGATGGGGAAAGCAATCTGATGTGGGTCGCTCAAGCCAAACAAAGGCTTGAGGAGAAAGTCGATTTTGTTGGCCAATGCAGGCAGCAGCTCAATGCCTTCGTAGGCAGCTCCGGTGAATGTGCCGTCCTTGCTTGCGCCGAAAGTGAGGATCATCACCAGCGTGGAGATAATCAACACGCCTGGAATGATGGACATTCCCACCTCAACTCCCGACTTTCCACCGTCCAATAGGGAATTGAGCGTGCGCAGAAAGGTCGATTTCTCCTCCTTATGAATCACTTTCTTGGGCATTTCCTTGAACTTCTGGGAGTCCAGTGCACTCTCATTGCGGTATGCGGGGTATGACTTCAGCACGAAATGCTGCATGCAGCGGGTCGAGACGATGCACCCCGCACAGGCCCCGAGAAATCCGATGAGCGGCTCGACCATGTAGCCTTGCCCCATCATGAAGACAATCACGATGAGCCCCATGCCGAAGGCGGTGCCGAAATTGGTGAGGGAAATGTACTGAAACTTCTTGAAATAGCCACTGAAGTGGGCATCCTTGGCCAGCGTGATGATGGCGGGGTTGTCGCTGAGGAACGTCAGCACGGCGCCCAGCGAGGCCACGCCAGGGAGGTTGAAGATGGGTTTCATGAGCGGACGGAGGATTTTCTCGATCAGATCCACCACGCCAAACTCCACAAATACCTTGCCCAGCGCGCCCGTGAGCACGCAGATGGCCATGAGATAGAAGCAAGTGTTGAGGAGAAGGTCGTGCGCAGTGTGCATCACAGTGTTGAGCATGGGAGCGGCACCCATCCGATAACCGATGTAGCCGAATAGTGCACTGACGATAATAAGGCACGTCAAACCTTTCGGAATCCATCCGAACAGCCCCGTTTTCTTGCCTGTAGCTTGGCTTTCTGGACTTTGAGATTCATTGGTCATAATTGTTTTGGCTGTCAGCCGTAAAAAGTTTTTAGTTATTTTTGCTTGCAAATGTAGCAATAGTTTCCCATTACAACAAGTTTATGACATAAAAAATGTAATTGTACGTCATAAATTTTGCAATATCGCCTTTTCTTGTTAATTTTGCAACATTAACGGTTTGCAAGATAAAACGATTATCACGACATGAAAGATTTTCTCAAATACGTATTGGCCACGGTGGTTGGAGTGCTGCTCGTAGGCTTCATTACGGGTCTCTTTATGCTGGTCAGCCTTGTGGGGATGGCTTTTGCACAGTCCGACACGGTGCCCATTGCGGACAATTCCGTGCTGGTGCTCAAGCTCAGCGGGTCGCTAAAGGAGCGTGCCAGTGATGATATTGTGTCCTCGCTGATGGGCGACCACGTCCCCGAGGTGGGGCTTTCCACCCTGACCGAGGCCATCCACAAAGCCAAGGAGAATGGGAAAATCAAGGGAATCTATATTGAGGCGGGCGCATTTATTCCCGACTCCTATGCCTCTCTGGCTGCCATCCGTCGTGAACTGGAGGACTTCCGCAAGTCGGGTAAGTGGATTGTCGCTTACGGTGACTCCTATACCCAGGGCACGTACTACCTCTCTTCGGTGGCAGACAAGGTTTACCTCAACCCCCAGGGACAGCTCGACTGGCACGGATTGGGCGCCGAGCCTGTGTTCGTCAAGGACTTGCTGGCCAAGCTCAACGTCCGTATGCAGGTGGCAAAGGTCGGTGCTTACAAGAGTGCGACGGAGATGTTTACGGGTGACAAGATGAGCGACGCCGACCGAAAGCAGACCACCGCCTACCTCACGGGAGTCTGGCAGAACGTCGTCGATGCCGTGGGTAAGAGCCGTAAGCTCTCCTCCGCACAGCTCAACAGCTACGCCGACAGCCTTATCACGCTCGCCGCGCCACAGGACTATGTCCGGTTGCGGATGATCGACGGACTGCTTTACACCGACCAGATGCGCCAGATGGTGAAGAAAAGACTCGGACTCGGTGCGGATGACGACATCCCTCAGGTGGATCCGGAAGACCTGTTGGCTGACGACAGCACCACGGACACTGCGGGAGACGAGGTGGCCGTGTATTATGCCGTGGGTGAAATTGTCGATGGCATGGCCGCCATGCCGTCGCGTGAGAGCGTGATAGATGCGCAGAAGGTCTGTGCCGACCTGGAGAGTCTGGCCCGCGACAAGAGCGTGAAGGCCGTTGTGCTGCGCGTCAACAGCCCGGGCGGCTCTGCTTATGCGTCCGAGCAGATATGGCATCAGGTGATGGAGCTGAAGAAAGTGAAGCCCGTGGTCGTCTCGATGGGCAGCTATGCCGCCTCGGGCGGTTACTACATCAGTTGTCCGGCCAACTGGATAGTGGCCGAACCCACCACGCTGACCGGCTCAATCGGCATCTTTGGCATGTTCCCCGATGCGAGTGGGCTGCTCAAAGAGAAGCTCGGACTGAAGTTTGATGAGGTGAAAACCAACAAATACGCCCTTTTTGGCACCATGTCGCGCCCCTTCAGTGCCGACGAGATGGCGCATCTGGAGAGCTACATCGACCGGGGCTACAAGCTGTTCCGCCAGCGTGTGGCCGACGGGCGGAAGCTCAAGGTGGACCAAGTGGAGCAGGTGGCACAGGGACATGTGTGGTTAGGTCAGGCTGCTATAAAGATAGGGCTTGTCGATGAGTTGGGAGGCGTGGACGCAGCGCTGCGCAAAGCCGCCAAGTTGGCAAAGCTCTCCAAGTGGCACACCGCCACTTATCCGGAGCTTCCCGACTACCTTTCCCAGTTGCTTGGATTGCAGGAGGCGGCACAGAGTGACTATCTGGATGAGCAACTCCGGCAGTCGCTGGGCATTTATTATGAGCCCTTTGCGATGATTAGGGACCTCAACGCCCAGAATCCTGTGCAGGCTCGTCTGCCTTTTGAGCCGAACATTCATTAACACCCAACCCCAGAAACACATTGTGGAAGGCGATTTCATCAAGATAAACCACTGGCTGCGCCCCCTGAGCTGGCTCTATGGACTGGGCGTGTGCTTGCGCAACCAGCTCTTTGAACTGGGCATTCTCCGCTCACGGAGCTTCTCCGTGCCGGTCATCTCGGTGGGCAACATCACTGTGGGCGGCTCGGGCAAGACCCCACATGTCGAGTATCTCATCCGATTGCTCCAGGACAAGGCTCAGGTGGCGGTGCTCAGCCGGGGCTATAAGCGCAAGAGCCACGGCTATTTGTTGGCCGAGGACGACACCCCGATGCGCCTCATTGGGGACGAGCCGTACCAGATGAAACACAAATTTCCCAATGTCTATGTCGCAGTGGACAAGGATCGCTGCGAAGGCATAGCCCGGCTGACCTCCGACGAGGCCACACGGGACACCGATGTCGTCCTTCTCGACGACGCATACCAGCACCGCTATGTCAAACCGGGCATCAATATCCTGCTCGTTGACTACCATCGCCTCATCCTTTACGACGAGTTGCTGCCCGCGGGAAGACTCCGTGAGCCGAAGAGCGGGAAGAACCGAGCAGACATTGTCATCATTACCAAGTGTCCGCCTGATCTGAAACCCGTCGATTTCCGTGTGCTGACGAAGGCGATGAGTCTCTTCCCTTATCAGGAACTGTACTTCTCACGCCTCGTCTATGATGACCTCCGCCCCCTCTTTGGCGGTGTGAGGCGCAAGCTGGACAGCATCGCCGGCCATCATGTGCTGCTGCTGACGGGCATCGCCTCGCCCCGGCAGATGGAGCTGGACCTGTCTCCTCATCTCACAGGGCGGTCGCAGGACACCGCCATGCGCCTTTCGGAAGCCGACGGAATGTCCAGTCTCATCACGCCCCTGTCCTTTCCCGACCACCACGCATTCAAGCATAAGGACATCAGAAAAATCAACGAGGCGTTTGAAAACCTTCCAGAACCCAAGCTGGTCATTACTACGGAGAAGGACGCAGCGCGCCTGGAAGGGGTGGAAGGACTAAGCGATGCGCTGCGGAAGAGCCTCTATGTCCTTCCGTTGCGGATAGGCTTCATGCTCAATCAGGAAGAAAAATTCAATGAAAAGATAATCAGCTATGTACGAAAAAAAACAAGAAACGGCTTCCTGGCTCAAGGCAAGGATGCACACAAGTCCAAAAACCGCCATCATTCTGGGCACGGGTCTCGGACAATTAGCTTCAGAAATAACCGACAGCTATGAGTTCTCTTACAAGGATATTCCCCATTTCCCCGTCTCAACGGTCGAGGGCCATGCGGGAAAGCTGATTTTCGGCAAGCTCGGTGACAAGGATATCATGGCCATGGAAGGCCGTTTCCACTTCTATGAGGGCTATTCCATGAAGGAGGTAACATTCCCCGTGCGTGTCATGCACGCCTTGGGCATTGACACACTGTTCGTCAGTAATGCCTCGGGAGGAATGAACCCTGACTTCCATGTGGGCGACTTGATGGTCATTACCGACCACATCAACTTCTTTCCCGAGAATCCTTTGCGCGGCAAAAACGACCCCGACGGTCCCCGTTTCCCCGATATGCACGAGCCTTACGACCGACAGCTCATCGAGATGGCCGACGCCATAGGCCGCGAGAAAGGCATCAAGCTCCAGCATGGAGTCTATGTCGGCGTGCAGGGTCCCACCTTTGAGACTCCTGCCGAGTACAGGATGTACCGCCACTTTGGCGGTGACGCAGTGGGAATGAGCACCGTTCCCGAGGTCATCGTGGCCCGCCACTGTGGCATCCGCGTCTTCGGAGTGAGTGTGATCACCGACTTGGGCGGCTTTGATGTGCCTGTCGAGGTGAGCCACGAGGAGGTGCAGGTGGCTGCCAATGCCGCTCAGCCCCGCATGACGGAGTTGATGCGCGAGATGATCAATAGGGCATAGGACATCGGCAGCAGCCCAGTTGTCCATATTTAATAAGGAGAATGGAAATCAATGAGATAGGGGAGTTTGGCCTCATAGACCGTTTGACGAAAGGACTCCCCGTGCACAACCCCTCGACGCTGATGGGGGCGGGTGACGACTGTGCCGTAATCGGTGGCGGAGAGCAGCTCACACTGCTCACCTCGCAGCTCTTCATGGAGGGCGTACAGTTTGACCTTACCTACATAGACTTGGAGCATTTGGCCTACAAAGCGGTCATGGCGACAATCAGCAACGTCTTTGCGATGAACGGAACGCCGCGCCAACTCACCGTAAGCGTGGGGCTGGGTAAGCGCTTCAAGGTCGAGGATTTGGAACTTTTCTACAAAGGTCTGCGCACGGCGTGTGACAAATGGTCGGTCGATATCGTAGGAGGCGACACCACATCGTCCTACACCGGACTGGCCATTGCGTTGACCTGTGTCGGCGAGGTGTCCAAAGAGGACATTGTGTACAGGAAAGGCGCAACGGAAACCGACCTCGTCTGCGTCACGGGAGACCTCGGTGCGGCCTACATGGGCTTGCAGATACTGGAGCGGGAGAAGACGGTTTATTATCAGCAAGTAGACGAATACAACAAGGAAATGCGCCAGGCGAGGGCCGACGGTGACCAGGCTAAGATGCAGGCTTTGCAGCGTCGTCGTGCGGCCATTGCCAGTTTCCAGCCCGACTTCGCAGGAAAAGAATACCTTATCGACCGGCAGTTGAAGCCGGAGGCTCGCGGCGACGTGCTGCGCCAGCTCCGTGAGGCGGGCATACGGCCCACTGCGATGATTGATATTTCCGATGGGCTGGCTGCGGAGCTGCGACATCTCTGCGAACAGAGCCATTGTGGCTGCCGGATTTACGAGAAAAACATCCCCATCGACTACCAGACGGCTGCGGCTTGCGAGGAGTTTAACATGAATCTCACTACCGCGGCGTTGAGCGGAGGCGAGGATTATGAGTTGCTGTTCACCGTGCCTATTGGCGATCATGAGAAGCTTGAGGCCATGGAAGGCATCCGTCAGATAGGGTATATCACCAAGGAATCGCTGGGCCGTTACCTGATTATGCGGGATGCGCAAGAGTTTGAACTTCGGTCACAAGGGTGGGGCGAGAAGGCAAAATAGCCCTATTCTACCGCATTGTGGGCGGAATCCTGCTGCGATTACCCCTTCTTCATTATACAATCAGCCCCTGCTGCCAGTGCAACAGGGGCTGATTGGTATAGTCATGAATGCTCTTTCCTCAGCGGATTCAGCCTATACAGTAAAGCATTCTATTCTGATAACCTTATGAATGCTTTTGGCAAATAGTTGACAATGTCGCTGGCTACGAGGCTTTCTTTGCCCAAGTCCTTTGCCGCAAGGTCGCCTGCGAGGCCATGAAGATACATCCCTACCATGGCAGCATCGGCGGTTGGGTAGCCCCGTGCGAGTAGTCCGAGGATGATTCCTGTAAGCACATCGCCGCTTCCAGCGGTCGCCATACCGCTGTTTCCAGTCGTGTTGAACGCCACATGGCCGTCAGGATAGCAGAGCGCGGAGTAGTGACCCTTTAATATAATGTACGCGGAGAGCGACTTGGCCATCTCCGAACATCGTTGCAAACGTTCGTAGTCGCTGCCTGGTGTCGAACCCAACAGGCGGTCGAACTCGCGTGGGTGTGGGGTAAGGATCATCCCCTTGGGCAGCTGTTGCGTCCATGTGCGGTGGCCAGAGAGAATGTTAAGCGCGTCGGCGTCGGCCAAGATAGGACACTGTGTGCGCCGTATTTGCGTGATCATGGCTATGGCTGTGGTCTCCTGCTGGCCCAGTCCGGGGCCTATGGCCATTGCGTCAAAGTCGGATGAATCAATGGCTTCCGAGAACATAGTACTGTCTTCGTCGATGTGGAGCACTGCCTCGGGCACGGCAGTCTGCATAATGGCGTAGTTGAGTCTGGGAGTTGCCACTGTGATTTTCCCCACTCCGGCGCGCAAGCATGCCTTTGTGGCCAGTATGGCTGCGCCTGCCATGCCGTAGCTTCCAGCCACAAGCAGGGCGTGACCCATTGTCCCTTTATTGACAAAATCGCCCCGGTGGCGCAGCCGGGCGCGTACGGCCGACTCCTCGGTCAGTGCGTAGCGTGCGTCGGTTTGGTCTATATACTGCTGGCAAAGGCGGATGTCCAGCACGCGCACCCGTCCGATGAACTGCTGGTTGTCGGCGAAGAAGAAGGACAGTTTCTTTTGATGCAGCGTCAGTGTCAGGTCGGCACGAATGATATTACTGCGCACGTTGAACGTGTTGTCCTCCGCCATCAACCCCGATGGAAGGTCGATGCTCACCACCGTTGCTGGGCTTTGGTTGATGTATTTCACCAGCGAGGCAAAGCCACCCGTTAGAGGCTTGTTAAGCCCCGAGCCAAAGAGGCCGTCAATGACAACCGTGTCCTTGGGCAACTCGGGCGGGTCAAACTGCGTGGTCACCTCTACTACCGTCTTCGGATGGTTGTCGTCGCGCAGCCGTTGGAGGTTGGTCGCACAGTCGGAGGAGAGATGATTGGAGATGTTGAAGAGATAAATTCTCACATGATAGCCGCGTTCCAGCAGCAGGCGCGCCACAGCCAACGCGTCTCCTCCGTTGTTTCCCGGTCCTGCAAAGACGACCATGGGCGTGCGGTCGGTCCATTCTTCGGTGATAGCCATGGTGAGTACCTTGGCAGAACGCTCCATTAAGTCAATCGAGCTGACTTGATTCTTTTCTATCGTGTATTTGTCCAACTCATGCAGTTGGGCGCTTGTGAAAATCTTCATGACGATGCAAAATTACGAAAAAAGGTTATATTAAAGCCGTTGGGTTTGCTTTATTTTTTGTAATTTTGCGCAAAATAATCAACGCAATGTCATGAGCAGAATAAAAATAAAGGACAAGACCTTCGAAGTATCCATCCCCGAGGAGGAGATACAGCAGCGGGTTCGTGCCGTAGCCGACCGCATCAACCATGACTTACAGGGGCAAAACCCCATATTTTTAGCCGTACTCAACGGTTCGTTCGTCTTTGCCGCGGACTTGATGCGCTGTATCAATATACCGAGCGAGGTGACTTTTGTGCGCCTTCAGTCCTATGACGCAACGAAGTCCACGGGAGTTGTGAAAGAGGTTATGGGGCTTTCTGCCGACATCACGGGGCGCAATGTCGTCATAGTGGAGGATATTGTCGACACAGGGCGCACGATGAAGTTTATGCTGGATGCACTGAAGAAGCACCAGCCGGCCAGTGTCCACATCTGTACACTGCTGCTCAAGCCAGGCAAACTGGCCGTTCCCCTCGACGTGGAGTACGCCGCATTGCGCATACCCAACGACTTTATCGTAGGCTATGGGCTTGATTACGACCAGCAGGGACGCGGATTGCGCGACATTTACACTTTGGTAGAATAATCATTTTTTGCGGGCGCATAGGCGATTCCGACCTGCTGGTGCGGACGCATGCCCCCTCCATGCGATGAGTTCGCGAGAGGTCGGCACGCTTGCGCAGGTATACGTGTGTGCTTAGGCGGTCGCCCTCTTTATTAGAAATATGAAGAATATCGTTATTTTTGGTGCACCTGGTGCTGGTAAAGGTACGCAGAGTGACAAGCTGATTGAGAAGTATGGACTGGGACACATCTCCACCGGCGATGTGTTGCGCAGTGAAATTAAGAAAGGAACCGACCTGGGCAAGACCGCAAAGGGCTACATTGACCAGGGACAACTGATTCCAGACGAACTGATGATCGACATTCTCGCCAGCGTCTATGACAGCTTTGGCCCTGACCATAAGGGAGTAATCTTCGATGGTTTCCCCCGTACCATCCCTCAAGCAGAGGCTTTGAAGAAGATGCTTGCCGACCGTGGCCACGAGGTAGCGGCCATGATTGAGTTGTATGTACCCGAGGACGAGCTGATGAAGCGTCTGTTGCTTCGTGGCAAGCAGTCTGGACGCAGCGATGACAATGAGGAAACTATCAAGAAACGCCTCAACGTTTATCACACACAGACGGCTCCCCTGATCGATTGGTATGAGAAGGAGGGCATCCATCGCCATGTGGAAGGTCTCGGCACGATAGACGAAATCTTCGACCGTGTGTGTGCGGTCATTGACAATTTGTAAATCCATTCATAGACCATACAGGAGTATGGGATTGATGTCTTGTGCGCATTAATCCCATACTCCTGAGTTTTCAACAGCCCCGTTTTCCCCATCTTTTTCTTTTAACCGATAAACAATGGAATCAAATTTCGTCGATTACGTGAAAATACGTTGCCGATCTGGTAAGGGCGGCAAAGGCTCCATGCACTTGAAGCACGTCAAGTACAACCCCAATGGCGGACCCGATGGCGGCGACGGCGGGAAGGGTGGCAGCATCTATCTCCGTGGAAACCACAACTACTGGACCCTGCTCCACCTGCGCTTTCAGCGCCATGTCTATGCGGAGCATGGCGGAAACGGAGGCAAAGACAAGTGTCACGGCACCGACGGAAAGGACGTGTACATTGATGTACCCTGCGGAACGGTGGTCTATAATGCCGAGACGGGAAAGTATGTCTGCGATGTCACCCACGACGGGCAGACCGTGTTGCTCCTCAAGGGAGGCCGTGGCGGACTGGGCAACTTCCAGTTTCGCACTGCTACCAACCAGGCACCGCGCTATGCTCAGCCCGGAGAACCGGCGCAGGAGATGACCGTTATCATGGAGCTGAAGCTGCTTGCCGATGTTGGACTGGTGGGATTCCCCAACGCTGGGAAGTCGACGCTGCTGTCAGCCCTGTCGAGTGCGAAGCCGAAGATTGCCAACTACCCCTTTACTACGATGGAACCGTCGCTGGGTATCGTCAGCTATCGCGACCATCAGAGTTTCGTCATGGCCGACATACCGGGCATCATCGAGGGGGCAAGCGAGGGCAGAGGACTGGGCTTGCGCTTCCTGCGACACATCGAGCGCAACTCCTTGCTGCTCTTCATGGTGCCGGGTGACACCGACGATATCAAGCATGAGTATGAGATTCTCTTGAACGAGCTGAGCAATTTCAACCCGGAAATGCTCCAGAAACACCGTGTATTGGCCGTCACCAAGTGCGATCTCCTTGACCAAGAGCTGATGGAAATGCTGCGCGAGACGCTGCCGACCGACCTCCCTGTGGTCTTTATCTCCGCCGTGACGGGCTTCGGTATCAACGAGTTGAAGGACACGCTATGGCGCGAGCTCAACGCCGAGAGCAACAAGTTGCAGGAAATCACCGCCGAGGATACGCTTGTCCATCGCGACATTGTAGCCTCTGACTACAAGGATGAGGAGTTCGACGCGGAGGAGGCGGAAGCTGCTGACGACGACGATATTGATATTTTGGACGATTTCGAGTATGTCGATTAAGCCATTTTACGAGGACGCAGACATCGTCTTGGCACGCTATGCGCTCGGCCGTGGGGTCATGGCGTTCAGCACGATGCGCCCAGGCGGCGTGAGCAAGGGAAGCTATGCTTCGATGAATATCAACCCCTACTGTGGCGATGCGGATGATCACATAGCCGAGAACCGCCGTCGGCTGGCGTTGAGGTTGGGCGTTGAGCCCGACCACATCATCCTGCCTCACCAGGTTCATGGCACGGAGACGCGCATCGTCGATGCGGAATGGTGGAACCGTCCGGCCGAAGTTCGTGCAGAACAGCTTGAGGGTGTAGATGCCTTGACGACCAATTTGGCCGGCGTCTGTGTCGGTGTCTCTACTGCCGATTGTGTGCCTGTGCTCCTTTATGACCCTGTGTGCCATGTCGTGGCGGCCGTACACGCAGGCTGGCGGGGCACTCTACGCCGCATAGTCAGCCATACCCTGCAAACGATGGCGGAAAGATATGGGACGAGAGCTGCCGATTTGCATGCCGTCATCGGCCCTGCCATCTCGCTCCATGCCTTTGAGGTGGGTGATGAGGTGTGGCAAGCGTTTGCCGATGCAGGTTTCAACATGGATGAAATGGCCCGAATGGAGGACAAATGGCACCTTAACCTCCCGCTCTGCAACCGACTGCAACTGGAGCAACTCGGTGTCCCAGCCTATCAAATTGCCGATTCCAACAGCTGCACCTACACACAGAGCGACCAGTATTTCTCTGCCCGGAGGCTGGGCATCCATTCAGGCCGCATCTACTCGGGCATCATTCTGCAGCCCTGACGCAGTCTGCCGCTTCGGCAAAAAAGCGTCACGGCCTGTTTGGAGCCGGTAAGTAAATAGCCCCATGCCCACAGAATGCTGAGGCGGGCAAAGATTTTTTCGTACCTTTGTGGGCGCAAAATACATCGTCACAAGACCATATATCATGACAGAACAAGACAAGAAGAAAGCCGAGGCGATAGCGGAGGATGCGCACATCGCATACCATCACACCTTGCCCATCCAGTTTCGCTTCACCGACGCCGACCGTTTCGGCCATGTCAACAACAGCGTTTACCTGCAATATTACGACACAGCCAAGGTGGATTATTTTGAAAAAGTCGGGGCAAACATCTTCCATCGTGACCACGCCATGGTCATTGCCCATATAGAGTTCAATTTCCTTGGACAGGTTTATACCACCGATGAGGTGGAGGTGCAGACGGCCATCACCCACATTGGACACCGCAGCATGAAGCTCTCGCAGCGGCTTGTCGACCGCAAGTCGGGGCAAGTGAAGTGTGAGGGGTTCAGCATCATGGTGGCCTACGACTTGGAAAAAGGTGAGTCCGCCGAGGTATGGCCGGAGTGGATAGAGGCGCTCAACCGCTATGAGGGCCGTGATTTAAGGACCAATCAGCCACAAGTATGAGACGCATGATGACAACCGCCCTCGTATGGGCGACGCTTTCCGTGGCAGCTTGGGCACAAACTACGGTCTTTGGCGGCAACTATCGCATTCCTTCCATCCTTCGGTTGGCTGACGGGAAGCTGCTGGCTTTCTGCGATTATCGCCCCGAAGGCGGCGATGTGGGGCAGAGTGCCACGTTGCAAAACGACATCCTGGCCAAGGTCTTCGACCGCCAATGGGGTGGTGCGATGACCCTGCTCAAGGCTGGCAAGCATCCCGATGGCCGACTGTTCAGCTTTGGCGACGCGGCGACGGCCTATGACGAGCAGACCGGCCGGCTGCTCCTGATGTGCGCATACGGCAATGTGTGCTACTGGAACTCCACGCTCCGCGACCCAATCGGCATCTATCGCGCCTATTTCCACGTCGACGGCAATACCATTGTGAAGGATAGCGTGAGGGAAGTGACGCAAGAGATTTATTCCTTGTTCCATGGCAGGGTGATCAAGGCATTTGTCACGAGCGGGCGAATCTGCCAGAGTCGAATGTCGGCCCGTCCGATGCAGCCGCGAAGACTTTACACCTCGCTGACCACCAACCTTGGGGCGATAGTGCTGTTCTCCGACGATTTTGGCCAGTCTTGGCACATCTTGGGTGGCGATACGGTGCAGCCTGCGCCACATGGTGACGAGGCCAAGGTGGCAGAGTTGCCCAACGGCGATGTGCTCTTGAGCTGTAGGGCGCGCGATGCGGACGGACGCTATCTTAATGTGTTCCATTTCACCCATCCCTCAACTGCCGAAGGCGAATGGGAGCAGCCCGTGCTTTCGGCCGATTCGGCCACCCGCGCGCTCCATGGAGCACGTTGCAACGGCGAGACGCTGGTGGTTCCCGTCAGAAAGGTTAGGGATGGGCGGCGCACCCACCTCATTCTCCAGTCGCTTCCGTTGGGGACTGACCGGAGTAGGGTAGGTATTTATTATAAGGAGTGTGGCGATGGTGTGCTCCATGCGAGCGAATTGGCTACAGGATGGATCCAGTTTGCAGTGAGTGCCACCCATTCTGCCTATTCCACCATGGTGCTCAACGGGCAGGATGGCATCGGACTGCTCTACGAGGAAGACCTGAATGGGCCTAATCCTGACAACCCCAACTATAACATTAAGTACATTGACCTTCCGATTGCGAAGATCACACGGGGCGAGTACCTGTATGATACTACTCGGAAATAGATAGCGGAAAGATGCGACGGAGGACGTTCTTCCGTCGCATCTTTCCTTTTAGCCTCCCCCTACGCGGCTTCGTCCCACTCGGTCATTGACCTTCTCCCCAGGCGTCCTGTGTGGGTTTAATCTGTCGCCGTGCTCTGGCTTATGACCGATTTGGGTTAATCGTGCGTGTATCCCAAGCCGCTTTCTCTCGGAAGTATACAGATGGAAGGGCTTTTTTGTCTGAAGTCAGTGGGCGACTCAACCGTATTGAAAAGCCATTAAGGCCATAATGCGAAAATTTTTAAATTAAAAATCTGAGAAAAATAAATTAAAAACCAGACATTTTTAATTTAAAAATATTCTCGCTTACGAACCCTTTATATGATGGAAGAATGACTAAGGAGATCCGATTCCTATACAAATTGTGCTCCACAAACCCAGTCTGTGGCATTATTCCAAGAGCAAAATGTTTGATTTGCAGTTTTCGTCAGGTGAAAAAGCCATCCCTGCCCTGACGAGCAACGACATCTTTAGGTCGATTTTCCTATCGGCAACGTATAGTTTATCTTAGCCGACAGTCTTAAAAAAATATCATTCTGTCCTCGGCCGCAAGGCCTTTCTGGACGGAATGATATTCAGATTCTAACGAAGAGCAAGTCGCTCTCCATGCGTCTTTGGAATTGGGAGGCGCATGGAGTGTGCCCTTAATTACTTGCGCAAGCCAAGAGACTTGACGATGGCGCGGTAGCGCTCCACGTCGCGGTCATACAGATAGTTGAGCAAAGCACGACGTTTACCGACGAGTTGTGTCAGGGAACGTGTGGTGACGAAGTCCTTGTGGTGCTTCTTCACGTGCTCCGTGAGGTGCTTGATGCGGTAGGTGAAGAGGGCGATCTGGCTCTCAGCTGATCCCGTGTCCTCTGCTTTCTGCTCGCGACCGAACTGGGTGAAAATCTCTTGCTTCTTAGTCTTGTCTAAGTACATGATGTTGTTGATGATTAAATAATCGCACCATTACATCCTTCCCCCGCCTTTCTGCATGGTCATCAATCTTTGCGCGGCGGTGTCGAATGCATCGGATTTTCCGAAAGTGCGGCTGCAAAGTTACGACTTTTTTTCCATACAGGTGGCCTTTCGTAAGGAAAAAACCACCGACTCAGCCATATTTCAGATTATCTTCGTACCTTTGCACTGAATTTCTATAATGACGATAGTTTTAAGGTAAGATGCAAGAGATTCGTAATGTAGCAGTCATTGCACACGTCGATCATGGTAAAACCACGCTGGTCGACAAGATGATGCTCGCCGGCAAGCTCTTCCGTGAGGGACAGGATAACAGCGGTGAGGTGCTCGATGCCAACGATTTGGAGCGCGAGCGCGGCATAACCATTCTGAGTAAGAACGTAAGTATTAAGTGGAAAGGGGTCAAGATCAACATCCTCGACACCCCGGGCCACTCCGATTTCGGCGGAGAGGTGGAGCGTGTCCTCAACATGGCAGACGGCTGTTTGCTGCTTGTGGATGCCTTTGAAGGTCCTATGCCCCAGACACGGTTTGTGCTTCAGAAGGCTTTGAAGATGGGGCTGAAGCCCATCGTGGTCGTCAATAAGGTGGACAAACCCAACTGTCGCCCGGAGGAAGTCTATGAAATGGTGTTCGACTTGATGTGCGACCTCAATGCCACAGAGGACCAACTGGACTTCCCCGTCGTCTATGGCTCGGCCAAGAATGGCTGGATGGGTCCGGATTATAAGACCCCAACGGGCAACATTGACTATTTGCTCGACAAGATATTGGAAGTGATTCCCGCTCCTCGCGTGCTCGAGGGTACGCCGCAGATGCTCATCACATCGCTCGACTACTCCAGCTACACGGGACGCATCGCCGTAGGACGTGTCCACAGGGGGACGCTCCGCGACGGAATGAACATCACCATCTGCCACCGCGACGGCACGCAAGAGAAGACCAAGATCAAGGAGCTGCATACCTTTGAGGGCATGGGACACAAGAAAACCGACGCTGTCAGCTCGGGAGACATCTGTGCCGTAGTAGGATTGGAGCGGTTTGAGATTGGCGACACGATTGCCGACTACGAGCATCCGGAGCCTTTGCCACCCATAGCCGTTGATGAGCCGACCATGTCAATGCTCTTCACCATCAACGACTCGCCTTTCTTCGGTCGTGAAGGAAAGTTCTGCACCTCCCGTCATATCAATGAACGCCTGCAGAAGGAGCTGGAAAAGAACCTTGCCCTGCGAGTAAAGAATGTAGAAGGATCCACCGACAAGTGGATTGTCAGCGGCCGTGGCGTGCTGCACCTGAGTGTTCTCATCGAGACCATGCGTCGTGAGGGCTACGAATTGCAGGTCGGACAGCCACAAGTTATCTACAAAGAGATTGACGGAAAGAAGTGTGAGCCGATCGAAGAGCTGACGATCAACGTGCCCAGCGAGTTCTCTTCTAAGATGGTGGATATGGTGACGCGTCGCAAGGGCGACCTCTTGGGAATGGATACCGAAGGCGATCGGGTCAACATTACCTTCGAGATACCTTCCCGGGGCATCATCGGCTTGCGCACCAATGTGCTCACAGCCAGTCAGGGAGAGGCCATTATGGCTCACCGCTTCAAGAACTACCAGCCCTACAAGGGCGAGATCGTCAGGAGAACCAATGGCTCTATGATTGCCTTGGAGACTGGTACGGCCTATGCCTATGCCATTGACAAGCTGCAGGATCGTGGAAGTTTCTTCATCGACCCGGGTGAAGAGGTCTATGGTGGTGAGGTAGTCGGCGAGCACATCCACGAGAACGACCTTGTCGTCAATGTGACCAAGGCCAAGCAGCTCACCAACGTGCGCGCCAGTGGAAGCGATGAAAAGGCGAGGGTTATCCCGAAAGTAGAGATGAGTCTCGAGGAATGTCTTGAGTACATCAAGGGCGACGAGTATGTGGAGGTGACACCGAAGAGTATTCGTATGCGCAAAATCATCCTCGATCATCTGGAGCGTAAGCGCGCAAATAAAGACTAAGCGTCAAGCAAATCGAGAAATACTTGAAAATATTCACGGGGAAAGTGAGCCATCGGCACGCTTTCCCCTTTTACTTTTTCCCCTGCTTCTGGTGACCTTCTTATTTCGCTTACTACAAAATTCGGCCCAGTGCTTCGTCTATGGCGGCGATGTCGGCCTTGGTGGTGGCCCAACTGGTGACGAATCGGCACACCAACCGTCCGTCAGCGAGCTGCTCCCACACCTCGAAAGCGACGTCCTGCATGAGCAGTTCCTTCTGCCTGGGCGTGAGAATGACAAACTGTTGGTTGGTCGGTGAGTCAAATTGAAGAGGTAGCCGGTGCTTGATGAACACCTCGCGCAATGCTTTTGCCATGTCGATGGCGTGGCGAGAGACGCGGAAATAGAGCTTGTCCGTGAACAAAACATCAAACTGTAGGCCCAGCACTCGCCCTTTGGCGAGCAATGCGCCATGCCGTTTGATGATGGTGAAGATATGTCTGGGTGGGCGCATGTTGCGGGTATAGACCAGCGCCTCACCCAGCAATGCACCCACTTTGGTGCCCCCAATGTAGAAGGCGTCGCAGTGTCGGGCGAGGAAGGGCAGGTCAATGTCGTTGCCGTCAGCGGTGAGCGCATAGCCTAAACGTGCCCCATCGACATAGAGCCGCAGCCCATGGCGACGGCAGACCGCATAGATGTCTTCCAGTTCCTTGCGCGAATAGAGTGCGCCAAGCTCAGTAGGCAGCGTGATGTAGACCATGCTGGGTTGTACCATGTGCGGATAGGTCTCATCGTCAAGGAATCTGCGCATGTATTGGTCAATCTGCGATGCCGAGATCTTGCCGCCCTTGTCGCCCGGAAGCACCAGCACCTTGTGTCCGAAAGCCTCCACAGCCCCCGCCTCATGCACGTTGATGTGGCCCGTATCCGCCGAAAGCACCCCCTCGCAGCCCTCCAAAAGCGAGTCGATGGCAGTGGCGTTGGTCTGGGTTCCGCCCACAAGGAAATACACTTCAGCCTCCTCCATGTCGCAGGCCTTGCGGATTCGCTCCCGCGCCCGTACCGTATAGGGGTCGAAACCATAGCCGCTGGCTTTCTCGTCGTTGCTCTCCGATAGTCTGCGAAGTATCTCCGGCAGGCATCCGTTGTCGTAATCGCTCTCAAAGGAAATTCGTGCCATCATCTTTCTCCTTATATTATATAGGTACGTCGGCTCATTGTTTGTCTCCTGCCTCGTCGCCCCGACTTTCTGGAAGTGCCATGTCGTCGAGGTTTGTGATGCGCTTTTTTGGAGTCACCCCGAGTGATTTCAGTCCTTCTATGCGCCGCAGCACGTTGCCTTTTCCCTGGTAGAGTTGCGATTCGGCTTTGTCAAAAGTTTCTTGAAGGCGTTTAATCGTGTCGCGGACAGAGAAAAACGTCTGCTGAAACCCCACCACCTTGTCGTATAAGTCGGCTGCGGTCTTGACGATTTTCTCCACATTCTTGTTCTGTCTGTCATACTGCCAGAGGTTGTATGCGAGCTGCAGTGCCATCAGTAAGTTGCTTGGCGAGATGATAACGACGTGCTTCTGGTAGGCGTACCGGCCCAAATCGGGCTGTTGCCGCATCGCTGCGATGTAGCCAGACTCGTTGGGGATGAACATGAGTACAAATCCTATGGCATCCTTCACAATCTTTCCGTAGTCTTTTTCGGCCAGTTCATCAACGTGACGCCGCACGCTTAGCACGTGTTCCTGCAGAAAACGCTTGCGTTGGGTGTCGTCCTCAGCGGCTACGGCATTGGCATAGGCCGTCAGTGAGACCTTGGAGTCGATCACAACGCTGCGCCCTTCGGGGAAACGTACGATGACATCGGGACGGAAATTATGTCCCTCGTCGTCCTTGGTATTCTCCTGTACGAAGTATTCCTCGCCTTTTCGCAGCCCGCTGTTTTCCAGTAGGGTCGCCAATACCATCTCACCCCAGTCGCCTTGCTGCTTGCTGTCGCCTTTGAGGGCGCGGGTGAGGTTGGCCGCATCGTTGCCAATGCGCTCCGTTTGCTCCCTCATCTGTTTGACGGCCTGCTCCTGTTGCTGTTGGAAGAGGCGCATGTTGTTCTCGAAAGTATTTTGCAGGTCCTTCTTGTTCACCTCATTCCGCTCACGACTCTCCTCCACCGACCGCTTGAAGTCGGCAAACTGCTCCTTGATGGGGCGGAGCAACTCGTCCATCTGCTGCCGGTTGCCCTCCTGTAAATCGCGTTGTTTGGCAGCCAACTGTTCTGCCGCATTCTTCCGCATCTCCTCTCTGAGCGTGTCCATCCGCTGTGTCCACTGGCGGTTGTTCTCCTCCCGCAGCTCGTTAGCGTGTCTGCGCTCCTCGCTCATCTGCTCCTGGAGTGCGGCGAGCTGCTTGGCGTGTGCGTCGCGGGTGCTCTCCAGTTCGCGCTGGTGCATCGTTCGCTCGCTCTTGAGCAACGCCTCGTCACGCTCGGTAAGTTGTTGCAGCTGTTGCGAGCAGTCTTCCTTGGCTTGTGCTATCTGCTTTTCCGCCGATGTCCGCGCCTCCTCCAGTTGTCTGCGGAGGCCTTCCGCCTCGCCTTCCAGAACTTGTGTGCGTCCTGCGACCTTCGACTTCAAGAGCAAAAAGCCTATCACTATGCCGATTGCCATACCGACAACCAGTCCTGTAATCAATTCGGTCATGTTTTTCTTTTTCTTTGTCTGTTTTAGTTTCTATACGGGGATGCCTGCCCATTCTTTCACTCAGGGAGTAAGGGAATGTTGCTTCGCGATGGACAACAACACTTCCCGCAGACACTCTTGTGCTCCTCCATTGCTCCCATCATTGTATTCACGCACAGAGGATGCACTACTCGTAGTGCATGCTCTTGGCGGGATGGATGTGGGAAACAAGGTAGGACGGGATGACCAACACGGCCACACAGATCAGCAGCGTGCCCAAATTGAGTGCGATGATGATGGGCCAGCTCACCTCCACGGGCACTTTGCTGACATAATAGGTTTGTGCATCGAGCGTCACAAAGCCCGTATAGTGCTGCAAGGCGATGATACCCAGTCCCACAAGGTTGCCCCACAGCAACCCTTTAGCCAGTACGAAGGTGGCAAACCAGAGGAAAATATGCCTGATTTGACCGTTTTTCGCACCCAAGGCCTTGAGTATGCCAATCATTTGGGTCCGTTCCAGAATGATAATGAGCAGTCCCGACACCATCGTCACGACTGCCACGGCGACCATCAGTCCGAGGATGAGCCACACGTTGAGGTCCATCAGCTCCAGCCAGGAGAATATCTGCGGGTTCATTTCCGTTACCGTGGCCGACGAGTAGGTCTCGCCATAGTGGTCAGTGGTGCGGTTGACGCGCTTCACCGCCTCCCGCTCCACATCGTCCAAGTGCTGAAAATCGTTGACGAGCAGCTCTGCCCCGCTGTATTGGTCCTCCTCCCATCCGTTGAGATGGTTGGCGGTATAGAGGTCGGTGAAGCACATCTGCTGGTCATACTGCTTGAGGTTGGTTTCGTAGATGCCACTAATAGTAAACCGTCGGACGCGTACGCCCTGGTGATTGATGAAATAAGCGAAGATTTTCTGCCCGCACTTCAGTCGCAGTTGGTCAGCGATGGTCTTCGAAATGAGCAGCTTCTGCCCGCCCACCGAGTCGGAGAAGTGGGGGATGCTCCCCTCCACCATGTTCTGATGGATGAAGGTCGTGTCATATTCTGGGCCGACACCTTTGAGCGCAACGCCCAGAAAATCATCGTCGGTCTTGAGGATTCCCTGTGTCATCGCATAGCGCTCGACGTGCCTTACTCCTGGAATTTGCTTTAGAACGGTGGTCATCGAGTCGTTCATCTGTATGGGAAACTGCTCCGACGACACCAGACTGGCGATGTTTGCCACGGTGATATGTCCGCCAAAGCCGACGACCTTGTCGCGGATGGTGTGCTTGAAACCAAGGATAACACCCACGGTAACAATCATCACTGCCAGTCCAATGGCTACTCCTGCCGTAGCTATTCTGATGGCAGGCTTTGCCACTTTCTGGCTTCCTGCGCCTTTGCCGTAGATGCGGTGTGCGATAAACAGGGGAAAATTCATTGTCTATTGAGATTTATTCGTGGTGGCGTGTGGTCAGCTTCCGGCTGCAAATAGGTCGCCACAGCTTCATGTAAGGAGGGCTGATGCGCCCCCGTGTTTCCTGAATAAAGCAAGAGTTAGGAGTCACATCAAGCGCAACTCCTAACTCCCACTTATGCTTTTGTAGTTATTTCACGTGGCCGGGATATGCCTCCAGTGCCTTTTCGAGCACCACAAGTGCCTTGCGCAGCTCATCGCAATTAAGGACATAGGCCAGGCGTACCTCGTCGATGCCTGCGCCCTTCGTACTGTAAAATCCGCTCGCTGGGGCCATCATGACCGTCTCTCCCTCGTAGGAGAACTCCTCAAGGAGCCAGCGGCAGAACTTCTCGGCGCTGTCCACGGGCAACTTGGCCACCGTGTAGAATGCACCCTTCGGCATGGGGGAGAATACGCCTGGAATCTTGTTGAGGCCGTTGACCAGACAGTTGCGGCGCTCCACATACTCTTTCTGCACACCCTCGATGTAGCTTTCGGGTGCGTCAAGGGAAGCCTCGGCAACGATTTGTCCTATCAATGGGGGGGACAGGCGGGCTTGGCAGAACTTCATCACCGCCTTGCGCACCTCGGTATTCTTCGTGATGAGCGCACCGATACGGATGCCACACTCTGAGTAACGCTTCGATACGGAGTCGACAAGGATGACATTATTCTCGATGCCCTCAAGATGAAGGGCCGACGTGTACGGCTCATCGGTGTAGATATACTCGCGGTACACCTCATCGGCGAAGAGATAGAGGTCGTGCTTTTTCACAATGTCGCGGATCTGCTCCATCTCCTTGCGGGTATAGACGTAGCCCGTCGGGTTGTTGGGATTGCAAATCAGGATGGCGCGGGTGTTGGCATTGATGAGCTTTTCAAACTCTTCCACAGCAGGAAGGGCGAACCCATTGTCAATGCTTGTGTGGATAGAGCGCACCTTTGCACCCACCATTAGGGCGAAAGACATATAGTTGGCATAGGCCGGCTCGGTGATGATGATCTCGTCACCGGGGTTCAATGTGGCCATAAACCCGAAGAGCAGTGCCTCAGAACCGCCCGTAGTGACGATGATATCGTCGGGTACGAGGCCGATGTTGTACTTCCCATAGTAGTCGACGAGCTTCTTTCTGTAGCTTTCAATGCCTTGGCTGGGTGAGTAGGCCAGCACTTTGGTGTCGATTTTCTTCATGGCATCAAGGCCACACTGCGGCGTATGTACGTCAGGTTGGCCGATGTTCAGGTGATAGACTTTCGTACCGCGTGCCTTGGCTGCATTGGCCAGGGGGGCGAGCTTACGGATTGGCGATTCGGGCACAATGAGGCCGCGTGCTGATATTTCCGGCATAATTTCTTTTGGTTATTAGTATTAACCCCCCTTTATGTGGGGAATTGACTTTTAAATGATACTTTTTATCTTGCTACAAAGTTACACCAATTCGGGCAAACGGCAAAGGTAAAAACGAAAAACTTTGTACCCATAGGGCATTTGTGGGATTTTCTTGCTACTTTTGCATACCAGAACCTGCCCCCATTTTCGGGTGGCAAGGGCATTAAAGGTTGCGCAAAGCGAGCGGCCTTCATACATGATACAACTTTATATAGATAATGAGAAGCAGAACAGCGAATTGGTTTGAGACCCGTGTCCGCTACGACAAGATGATGGAGGACGGACAAAACAAGAAAGTCACCGAGACTTATGTGGTCGATGCCTACACCTTCGGTGAGGCCGAGGAGGCCATCCTCAAGGAAATGGGCGTCTATACGAACGGAGAGATTGAGGTCAAAGCCATTTCCCCGGCGTCTTATGGCGAGATCTTTTTCAGCGATGCCGACGGCGATGACAAGTGGTACAAGTGCAAGCTGTCGTTCATCACGCTTGATGAGAAGACCGAAAAGGAGAAGCGCACCAGTGTCTATTATTTGGTCCAGGCGGCCTCGGTCAGCGGCGCAGTGAAGCACGTCGACGAGGTCATGGGGGGCACTATGGTCGACTATGAGATAGCCTCCATCACTGATACCAAGGTGATGGATGTCTTCGAACACGACAATAAGTCGAAGGAAGAAGCCAAGGAGGAGGCCAAACCCGAGTATGAACAACAATGAAATATAGAGGTAAGCAATATGGTTGATGTAGCTAAAAACTTACGTGAGGTGCTCAGCCATCTGCCCGAAGGGGTGGGGCTCGTGGCCATCAGCAAGTTTCATCCAGAGGAAGACATCCTTGCCGCCTATGCCGAGGGGCAGCGTGTCTTTGGCGAAAGCCATGAGCAGGAGCTGCGTCAGAAGGCGGAAGACCTGCCCAAAGACATCAAGTGGCACTTCATCGGACACCTTCAGACCAACAAGGTGAAGTACATCGCGCCTTACATTGCGATGATTGAGGCCGTCGACACCCTGAAGCTGCTCCAGGAAATCAACAAGCAGGCAGCCAAGCATGGGCGGGTAATCGACGTGTTGCTGGAGCTTCACATAGCCATGGAGGAGGCAAAGAGCGGCTTTACCCTCGATGGTTGCCGCGAGATGCTGGCCGAAGGAGCGTGGCGCGAACTGCATAACGTGCACATTTGTGGCCTGATGATGATGGCCTCCAACGTGCCCGACGAGCAGCAAATACGTCGTGAGATGCTCACGGCAGCCGACTTTTTCGACGAAATCAAGGCAAAGTATTTTGCTGACGATCCCCGCTTCGCCGTGCGATCTTGGGGCATGAGCCACGACTACACGATTGCCGTGACGTGCCGAAGTACCTTGGTGCGTGTGGGAACGGCCATCTTCGGGCCACGCGCTTACTAATGTAGAATAGGTAAGCAGGACATGAAAGCAGTCAGATGCCCTCTCTCTTGCCTTCTATCTGGGCCAAGTCCACATAGCCGTGCATGACGGCATAGATGGTAAGGGCGGACACACTGCGCACCCCCAGTTTCTCGCTGATGTTCTTGCGGTGGGTATTGACGGTGGGCAGACTGATGTGAAGGCGGTCGGCTATTTCCTTGCTCATCAGGCCGCGGACCACCAAAGAGAGCACTTCCACCTCTCGGGCGGATAGCGTGGGGCGCACCCCATCGGCTCCTTCGGGCGGAAGGTTGCGCCCGTGGGAGTGTCCTTGCCGCACGAGCTGTAGCACCTCGCATACCAACTTTTCCTCCGTTACACCCACACAAAGGTAGCGGAAGTGCGGCAGTTGGGAATTGGGGTCTGACGAAGGAGTCAGGACGATGGTTTTGCGGCGGCGTTCCATAAACCAGACTTGGTGAGCCACAGCCACCGATTGGGCCACGAAGTAGTGGTAACAGCGCTCACCGCCCCCGGCCACGAAGTCGGCAAAGGAACGGTAAACATCCACCGTCATCGCCGGCATCACGCCCTGCAGCAGTTGGCGCAATCCCATTGTGGCCAGCACATTGGGATCGATGATGGCTACATGTGGACTCCCTGGGCTCGTCTTTGATTTCTCCATGGTGTGCAAAATTAGCCATTAATCGGCAGAAGAAAGAAGCTCCACCTCAATTTCTTGTCCATTTGCTCCTTTAAGTCCTCCTTTTCTTTCATCCAACGCCACCTCAATGCGACGCACGGCGATATGCCAATGTGCTGAGATATTCGGCAAATCAAGAAAACATTGAAAACCAAACGCAGTCATATCATCCTCCCAGAGGGCATGGCAGGAGAAGTTTTGCTCCATGCTTGTTGTGCTCCTTGCTCCTCGGCCATTGTGGAATGGCTGATGGCGCATGGCATACGCCCCACCATCTTTTATTTCAATCCCAACATCTATCCGCTCCATGAATACGAGATACGCAAGGAGGAGAGCAAGCGTCATGCCGAGTTGCTCGGTCTCAAGTGGACGGATGGCGACTATGACCATTCCTCTTGGCGACAGGCAGTGCGCGGATGGGAACACGAACCTGAGCGTGGACGACGCTGTCAAGCCTGCTTCATGTTCCGGATGCTGGCAACCGCACGTGAGGCAAAGCGCACGGGGATCGGTTTTTTTGCCACGACACTGGCCTCGTCGCGCTGGAAAGACCTCCAACAGGTGAACGCAGCGGGGCTGGCTGCAGCTCAATCCGTCCCGGGCACTACCTTCTGGGCACAGAATTGGCGCAAGGATGGACTCCAGGAACGGCGCAATCAGCTGCTCAGGGAGTACGGATTTTACAATCAGCTCTACTGTGGATGCGAGTTCAGCTTGGCCTCTTCCAAAGCCATGGAAAGAGAAAGGAAAGCAAAAACAGGCGGTCTCCTCCAACCATAGGACACACTTCGTGACAGTTAATATTCAAATTGGAATTATGCGGCTTGTGAAATCATTTATCGTTTGGGTTTGCTTCATCCCTCTGGCAATACTCAACGGCGGATTGCGTGAATATGTATTGGACAGCTTTATTGGAAAAGAAATGGCCCTGCCCGTGAGTGGAATATTGCTGAGTATATTCATCTTTCTGGTGACATGGCTTGTGTTTCCCCGTCTGATAAAAGCCTGTGACATGAAAGACTGCCTCAAAATAGGAGTTTGCTGGGCTTTGTTGACCGTAGCCTTCGAGTCGGTTGCAGGCATTGCCGGAGGCAGTTCTGTCATGGAAATGGTTGATGCCTACAATCCATCGACAGGCAATTTGTGGGTGCTTGTGTTGGCCATGACGATGTTTTCACCTGCTCTATTGAAAGTTTTCAGGCGGATTTAGGGAATCAAGTCAAATGTCCGGCTCAGCGAATGGACCTGTCTTTGGTCTTCTGCATAGCCGATTTTCTTTGGCGGAAGCCAATAGTTGCCGCCCTTGTATTAATCCCCAGTCGGTCATTAGAAGTGACAAGGGGTGTAAAGACGGCAATCATATTGTCTCTTTGGTCGATTTCGGTCTAATGACCAATTTGGGTTTAAGGGCCGATTGGGGATGGATTGTCTATTCCTTTGTGCTTTTTACAAACATTTCCGGGAAGCAAAACTCCCGTTCTCATGCTACATCAGCGGGCTGAGCAGTCTCACCAGCGACTCCCAAAGGCGCAGGATGAGGCTTTGGGAGGCTGCGTCGTGATACTGTTCGTGCGGAATACATTGCGCTTCGTCGTCAAGAAAGACCTGCTTGACGCGTAAAGCCATCTCTCGGTTGTAGAAAAACACATTCGACTCAAAGTCATGCTCAAAACTGCGGAAGTCGACATTGGTGGAGCCTATGGTCGCCAAATTGTCGTCGCTAACGAGCAATTTGCTGTGGTTGAAGCCCGCATTGTATAGCAATACCTTCACGCCCGCATCCTTGATTTCCTTGACAAAGGAGCGGCTTGCCCACGCCACGAGGCGTGAGTCGGCCTTGAGCGGCAGCATCAGGCGCACGTCGACTCCGGAAAGTGCGGCGGTGCGCAGGGCAAAGAGTACGGGTTCGGTGGGCATGAAGTATGGTGTCTCGATATAGACATACTGCCGAGCCCCGTGAAGAATGGTCACATACCCTTGCTCTATCTTCGGCCAGGGGTCGATGGGGCTGCTGGTAACGACTTGCGCGAGGCAGACCTTGTCGGGCAATGGGAACTCGGGATAGTAGCGACGGTCCGTGATGAGCGTGCGGTCCACAAAAAACCAGTCGACCAGGAAGGCGCACTGAAGGGCATAGACGGCATTGCCGTGGATGCGCACCATTGTGTCGCGCCACGCCTGATGGCCGAAACCCTTCACGTAGCGGAGCGCAATATTCATGCCGCCCACGTAACCCACGCTTCCGTCGAAGACGGCAATCTTGCGGTGGTTGCGGTAGTTGGCCTTGCTGGTGAACGCCGGAAAACGGACAGGCATGAAGGGATGGACCTCCACTCCTCCCTCGCGCATCCGCTCAAAGAATCGGGAGGGCACCTTCCAGCAGCCCACATCGTCGTGGATGACGCGCACCTCCACTCCCTCGGAAGCCTTGGCAATGAGGGCGTCGGCAATGAGATTGCCCAGCGGGTCGTCCTCAATGATGAAGAAGTCGAGGTGGATGTGGTTGCGTGCGGCGGCGATGTCGCGGAGCAACTGAGGGAAGAATGCGTAGCCGTCGAGGTAGAGCTGCGCCTCGTTGCGCTGAAACGGCAGTGCGGGGTCTTGGTTGGCGAAGAGTTTTACCAACCGTTGATAGGGAGAGGGAACCTCCAATTTCCTCTGTTCGGCAAACTCCAGCATAGACCGTTTGGAGAGCTGGTCGAGCCGTTGTTGCGATATGGCGCGCTCCTTGCGCACGTTTTGCCCGAAAAAGAAGTAGAGGACAATGCCCACCAGTGGAAGGAATATCAGCACAAGCACCCACGCCATCGTCTTGGCCGGCTGCCGGTTGTCGAGCAGAATGGTGACAATCGCCGCGACAGCGAGCGTCATGTAGAGGATGAAGAAGATCCAGTGCAGATAGTCCATAGTCTTTTTGATTGGGTCAGGTGGTCTTTTGCGGCACATAGACTGCGCCGTCTCCACCTGATTTCCGTTGGCGAAGGCGGGCTAAAAGGGGGGCGGCAAGGTCGGTCAAGTCTGCAATGCGGAGCATTGATTTCAGCTCCTTCTCAGCCTCTTCGTCATGTCCTCGATTTGCAAGAACTGTGGCACGGGTGGCCAAAAGAAATCTGACGTTTTCGCGAAAGTCGGGGTAGGATGCAGCGGTATAGTCATCCACATCCTTCCCAGTCTGCTCTTTGACTTGCTCCCGAATATCCTTCATAAGCGAATTGATGTAGCCCAGCGTGCGTGGATCGTTGCCATAGGCCAGATTATTGATCATTTCCAACAGGTAGGCATTGTCATCGGACAAGTTGAGCAGCGACAAATAATAATAGCCGAGGCCGTATTGGCCTATTGCGTCGCAGCAATAGCCCAGCATGAAGCACACCTGTTGGAATTGGCTGTGATCTGTGGCTGTCATTTCGTTTGCATAACCAGCCCAGAGGGTGAAGGCCCTGCGCAGCCATCGCAGCGCCTCGAAGTATCGTTTGCTCAGGAATAGTTGTGTGCCATGGTACAGGCTGCTGGCCAATGACACGCTGGTCACCCGTGCGACAATGCGTTGTTCCTCGGTCAACTCATCCGATTGGCCGTTCTTCAGCTTGTCTTTTGCGTCTTGCCACATAAACAAGAACTCATCCTTGAGGCTCTTCTCCGACTTCAGGTCATGCGCCATCAGCAGGGAACAAGCCGACCTGCACCCTCCAAAGTCCTCGCCCGGCTGGTCGAGTGTGGTCAGAAGGGGCACCAAGGCTGCCGTCGCCTGAAAGTAGAGCGCGTCCTTCGATGCGTCAGCGGCCACCAATGTGATGGTGAGATAGCGCCGCTCGTCGGGCGACTCGCGCAGGAAGAAGACGAGGTTGAGTGTGGCGTACCGGCGGATAAATTTGCCGTCGGCTATCAGTGCGGACGATAGCGTATAGTCGTTCATCTCCGACCGGCGCGCATTATCCGCTCCCGCATCGATGGAAAGGGCGATTCCGTCGCCCGAGACGTCCATCCTCGACGGGACAATATCGTGAAACCCCATGGCCTCCGAAACGAAATCGGCTACCGTAATGCGCGCATCAGGCTCCTCCCGTGTACATTTTGGCAAATCTTCCGCCCATATCGCATGCTCAAGCACCATCAGCTGCACCCGGTTTCGCTTGGCTATGCCCTCTTCTGATGCGTCATCACCGAAATCTTTCCGGGCTTTCTCTGCCGAGTCCATCCACTGGTAAAACGTGAGTCGCCAGCGGAAAATATTAGTCATTCGGTCCACAAGAATGGCTTGGGCGTGGGAAGCATCGAGAAAAATGTTCTCAAGGAAATAGAGGTGGACATGTTCTTGGTCTTCATCGATGTCGTAGAAAACGCGCGGCCCTTCGGAATTGATATTTACTTGGTTGCAGACTTCCCTTACGGAATCGATCGTTTTTATGTCCGTATCGAAGAAATTGGGAAAAAGAACACATACCATAGGACTCGAAGGTGGGACAATTATGGAAAAACAGCCACCCTGAAACTCAAACCTGGCAACCTTATCTTTGTTGGCTTCACCTTCCCACTTCACCTCACAACCCATTCTGCGCAGTGTGCTGTCGAGCACCTTGCAGTTGGTCTTCTGGTTGGGCATCGCCACTTCTTCGGAAGATTTTAGCAGGTTTCTTAACTTGTCTTTCAACATTTTCTTTTTTTCATTTGGGTCAGTTCGGCAAATTTTAGGTGTGAATTTGTCCACGTTGGTTTTGCGTGGGGTGTGAAGGATGGGCGGGTATGTCGTTTCCTCTTTGGCTGTGGTTACATAGCGACGACAGAATAGGGCTATAAAATGTTCTGCCCGAGTTTCTGTGCCATTACGTTACGGAAGTTCTGCCACTTCATGTATTCCTTCATTACCTCGCCTAATTCTTTCTCTCTCTCTGGATTTTCCTCCTCGGTGGAGTCGCTGGAGAGTTTCTTCAGTCTCTCCTCTTGCTCTTTGAGCCGCTGTTCGGCATAGTCCAGCCGGAAGTCCATGATGAGATGGCGCACCGTGTCGCGCAGTCTCTCCTCGCTCTCCTTCAGCTTCAGGCTGTCTGAGAGCTGGTAGGCGTCCACGCATAGGCTCGCTGCAAGGGCCTGAATCTCCACGTCGGGATGGTGCAGGAAGTAAGTCCTGGCGTCAAAAGCTCCCGTCTCCGACTGCTGCACGGCCTCGTCGAGGATGCGGTTGTAGAGCGGATGGGCAAAGGACAGGTTGTCCTGTGCCAAGTCGTAGGCGATATATTGCGCCACGTTCAGGTCGAGGTGCCGTCCTGTATTTTCATCCTCCACGTCGCGAATGATGACCTCGCCCCCATGGCGGATGACATATTCTATGAGCATCTTCTCCACCTTCGAGGCCTGCTGCACCGGCGTGGCCGGCTCCATGGGGCGCTGCTGCGGGGCTTGCCGTGCCTGCTCGCGCTGCTGCTCCCGCTGCCGCGTCTCCTTGCTCTGATAGATGAAGCGGTTCATCTGGGCAATCAGCGTGTCCTCGCGCACCCCCGTCCGCTGGGCGCATTCCCGCAGGTAGCTTGCCCGTATGATGGGGTCGTGGATGACGGCGATGCTCCTTACAATCTGGTTGACGGCCTCGGCGCGGCGTATGGGGTCGCTGACCCCATGCAGGAGGGTGTTGATCTCGAAGACGATGAAGTCGGTTCGGTTCTTCTCTATGAACTCCCGCAACTCTTCCGGCGTGTGGTTGCGCGCAAAATCGTCAGGGTCCTGGCCGTCGGGGAGGAAGAGCACCTTGACGTTCATGCCTTCGGAAAGCAGCAAGTCCGTGCCCCTTAGCGCGGCTTTCTGCCCGGCCTCGTCGCCATCGTAGACGAGAGTGACGTTGGGGGTAAAGCGGCGGATGAGCTTTATCTGTGGCTTGGTGAGCGCGGTGCCCGATCCTGCTACGACATTCTCCACTCCGCGCTGGTTCAGGCTGATGACATCGGCCTGCCCCTCAACGAGCAACGCCTCGCTACGCTTGCCCATCTCGCGCTTGGCCAGGTTAATGCCGTACAGCTCGTTGGTCTTATGATAAATTTCGGAGTCAGGAGAATTGACGTATTTCATGCTCACCCCGTGGGTGCGGGAATCGAGCACGCGCCCCGTAAACCCCACCACCTTGCCGCTGATGGTGATCCATGGGAAGATGACACGGCCCGCAAATCGGTCGGTCAGCGAGCCGTCGTCGCGCTCATAGCACAGCCCTGACTTCACGAGAAACTCCTTCTGGTAGCCCTCACGCAGCGCGACGTCGGCCATGGCGTGGCCACCCGGCAAGCAGAATCCGAGCCGGAAGCGGCGGATGATGTCGTCGCGGAAGCCGCGCTGGCGGAAGTACTGCAAGCCGATGGCCTGTCCGTCGGGGTCGTTGTGCAGTGTGTCCTCGAAATATTTTGCCGCCCACTCATTGACCAGAAACAACGAATCGCGCTCTGTGGCCTGCCTTCGTTCCTCATCGGTCAGCTCCCTGTCGTGGATTTCTATGTGATAACGGTTGGCCAACCAACGCAACGCCTCGGGGTAAGTCTTCTGCTCATGCTTCATGATAAAGTTCACGGCGTTGCCTGCCGCGCCACAGGCGAAGCACTTGTACACGCCCCTCGACGGGCTGACGGAGAAGGATGGCGTGGTATCGTCGTGGAAAGGGCACAGTCCTTTGTAGCTTGTGCCGCGCTTGTGGAGCGTCACAAACTCGGAGATGACGTCGACAATGTCGGTCGCATCCATGATTCTGTCAATCGTTGCCCTGTCTATCATGTCCTCGCAAAGATAAGTCTGGCAGTGCTGGTGAGTGCTTTTGCGCAAATTGTCCGGCCACCGCCTACTCCTTGCAAAGATACTAACTTTTGGCCAACAAGCCAACAAATGTGGACAATAAATCGCCGATAAGCTCAGCATGCCCATCTCGACGTTCATCACTGTCTGTCCAATGGCAAAATGTTAGGGCCTCTTTGGCGTTGTGATATCGGCTCTATTGCCACGCGATACCAGCTATATCGCGACGCAATAGGGGCTGAATGGCGCGGGAGGATAATTATTAACGTCTATTAATAATTAGAGTAAGCGGAAGTGGGTGATATGTAACGCTTTGACGTTAAAATGGTGACAATATGCTATTTTGTGATATTGAGAGGACTTCCGCACCCTTGATATTTTTCTTACCCGTCCGCCTTGCATCCCCTTGGAGACTAACCCATGCGGGGAAAAACATACGAAACTGAAAAGAAATGCGTACCTTTGCATGCCGAAAAAAGCAAGGAAGTCATGCGCGAATATACTGACGAGGAGCTGGCAAAACTGCTCGACAAGGACATTTTTCATCATATTTCTGAAGCAGCCGACAACTTAGGCGTCGATTGTTACGTCGTTGGCGGCTATGTACGCGACATTTTTCTGGAGCGACCATCCAACGACATTGACGTGGTAGTGGTCGGAAGCGGAATTGCCGTAGCCGAGAGGCTGAAGAAGATATTGGGAAAACGGGCGCATGTGAGCGTGTTCCGCAATTTCGGAACTGCTCAAGTGAAGTTCCGTGGCCTTGAGGTGGAGTTTGTGGGGGCACGGAAAGAGAGCTACAGTCACGATTCTCGGAAGCCTGTCGTCGAGGATGGGACGCTGGAAGACGACCAGAACCGCCGCGACTTTACCATCAATGCGATGGCCATCTGTCTGAATAAGGCACGGTTTGGCGAGCTGGTTGACCCCTTCGACGGCATCGGCGACCTTTGGGAAGGAATCATCCGCACCCCGCTCGACCCCGACGTGACCTTCTCGGACGACCCGCTGCGGATGCTGCGTTGCATCCGGTTTGCCACGCAGCTGAACTTCTACATCGAGGAAGAAACCTTCAACGCCCTTGCGCGCAACGCCGAACGCATCCGGATCATCAGCGGGGAGCGCATCGCCGATGAGCTGTGCAAGATTGTAGCCTCGCAATATCCGAGCAAGGGTTTCGTTGAACTGCAACGCTGTGGGCTGCTTCAGCTTATCATTCCGGAACTGACCACCCTCGACATTGTGGAGACACGCCACGGCCGGGCGCACAAGAACAATTTCTACCACACGCTGGAAGTGCTCGAGAATGTGGCCCGCGCTGAGGAGCGCGCCTATGCGAAAGCCAAGGAGGAGAACCCCGGGCTGCCGCCCTTCAAGGCCAATGTGTGGCTGCGCTGGGCCGCCCTTTTCCATGACATCGGCAAGCCCAAGAGCAAGCGGTGGGACAATCAGCAGGGATGGACGTTTCATAACCACAACGACATCGGGGCGCGCATGGTGCCAGAGGTGTTCAGAAGGCTGAAGCTCCCGCTCGACAGCAAGATGAAGTATGTGCAGAAACTGGTGGAATTGCACATGCGCCCTATAGCCATTGCCGACGACGTGGTGACCGACTCTGCCGTGAGAAGGCTCATCAACGATGCGGGCGACGACATCGACGACCTCATGATGCTCTGCGAGGCCGACATAACGAGCAAGAACGAAGGGAGAAAGAAGCAGTTTTTGGAAAACTTCCGCATTGTCCGCGAGAAGATTGCCGACCTGAAGGAGCGCGACTACAAGCGGCTGCTGCAGCCCGTCATCGACGGCAACGAAATCATGGAGCTGTTTCATCTCCAGCCCTCGCGCGAGGTGGGCGTGCTCAAACAGACGCTCAAGGAGGCCGTACTGGAGAACGTGGTGCCCAATGAGCGCGAGCCACTGATGGAGCTTCTCAAGAAGAAGGCCAAGGAGTTGGGTGTAGGCTGAATCCCTATGCCCCGAAAAGTCTATGTCGTATGGGTTAGCATAGGGAAGATACGTTGTCTTTGGGACATTACTAACTCTGAATAATTATAGTTAAAAATACTTGCTTGGCCGCACCATTCCAATGGGAATTGGCTAATTTTGCAGTGGTGAAAACTAACGGCAACGTTCCGGTTTTCGTCATCCCGCTGCCAATCAGCGGATTAGTTATCCGGGATGATATATTGTACGTTTTCAGAAACATAAAATAGACATTAATTATAGGTATGAAGAAAAACAAGTTTTTGCTGTTTGCTGCCATGGCAGTGGCAGTGCTTACGAGTTGTGGTGGCGGTCAACAAGGGCTGCCCACGAGCAACGAGTATCCCGTGGTTACCATTGGTCCGGCCAACGCCCAGTTGAAGACCACTTACCCGGCAACCATCAAAGGTGTTCAGGATGTTGAGGTGCGCCCGAAGGTTTCGGGCTTCATCACCCAGCTCAATGTGCATGAGGGTCAGGCCGTGCGTGCCGGTCAGGTGCTCTTTGTAGTCGACAACGCCACCTATCAGGCTGCCGTGCGTGCGGCACAGGCACAGGTAGGCCAGGCCCAGGCCAGTGTGCGCTCAGCCCAGTCGGGCATTCAGACGGCCGCTGCCACCCTCAATTCGGCGCAGGCACAGGCCGCGACGGCCAAGCTGACCTACACCAACAGCCAGAATCTGTACAATAACAAGGTCATTGGCGACTACGAGTTGCAGACCGCCCGCAACAGTTACCTCACCGCAGAGGCCGCTGTGCGCCAGGCGAAGAGTAGCGTTGCCTCCGCCAATGCGGGCGTGAAGCAGGCGCAGGCAGCCGTCGCCACGGCACAGGCACAGCTTGCCACGGCCAAGGAGAACCTCTCTTTCTGCTACGTCAAGAGCCCGGCCAACGGCGTGGTGGGCAGTCTGCCCTACAAGGTGGGCGCGCTGGTGAGCCCGTCGTCGGCACAGCCCGTCACGACGGTGAGCGATGCATCGACCGTGGAGGTCTTCTTCTCCATGTCGGAGAGTGATGTCCTCTCCCTCACCCGCAACAGAAATGGGCTTGCAGGGGTCATCAGCAGCTTCCCGCCGCTGAGCCTTCAGCTCACCGACGGCTCCATCTATAATCATCAAGGAACAGTCGTGAAGACCTCTGGAATCTTCGATCCAACAACGGGTACGTTGTCCATCATTGCCCGATTCCCCAACCCGGAGCACCTGCTCAAGAGCGGTGCCGCTGGACAGGTGGTGGTGGCGAAGAGCAACAACCGCGCTATCCTCGTTCCGATGGAGGCCACATCGCAGGTGCAAGACAAGTACTTCGTGTATAAAGTCGACGGTCAGGGCAAGGTGCACTATACGGAAATCACCGTGGAACCACAGAATGACGGCACCAACTACATTGTGACCAGCGGACTGAAGATGGGAGACCGAATTGTGACCAAGGGTATATCGGGACTGACCGACGGCCAGGCCATCAAGGCCATTACGCCACAAGAGTATGAGGCCGCGATGAAGAAGGCGGCTGAACTCGGCGCACAACAAGGCTCGTCAAAGGGATTCCTCGATGCCATGACGGGCAAGGAAGACAAAGACAAGTAAACCAAGAGCGCGCCATCAAGGGGAGGTGATTTCTCCTTATTAATATATGGCCAACATATAAAATAGAACAACATGACATTTACGAATTTTATCAAGCGGCCGGTACTCTCGACGGTGGTCTCCATTTTCTTCGTACTCTTGGGTACGATCGGACTGGTGTCACTGCCTATCGAGCAGTATCCTAATATTGCGCCGCCTACCATAAGCGTGATGGCCACCTACCCGGGTGCTGATGCACAGACGGTGCTCAACTCTGTGGTGGCCCCGTTGGAGGAGAGCATCAACGGTGTGGAGAACATGACGTACATGACCTCATCGGCAAGCAACTCCGGAATGGCCCAGATTACCGTCTTCTTTAAGCAAGGATCCGATCCGGATATGGCAGCCGTCAATGTGAACAACCGTGTGCAGCAATCTCAGGCTTTGCTGCCGGCGGAGGTGACCAAGTCGGGTGTGACGGTGTCGAAACGGCAAAGTTCCAACGTCATCATGTACTCGCTTACTTCCGACGACGGACGCTATGACTCGAAGTTCCTGAACAACTACAACAGCATCAACGTGGCGCCGGCACTGAAACGTATCAATGGTGTGGGCGATGTGCAGAGCCCTTCCACCGCCGACTACACGATGCGTATCTGGCTTGACCCGGCAAAGATGAAGGCCTATGGCCTGATGCCGTCCAATATCACCACCGCTCTTGCGGAGCAAAACGTTGAGGCTTCGCCGGGTACGATCGGTGAACAGAGCGACGTGGCCTATGAATACACCCTGCGATACAAGGGAAGGCTGAAGACTCCAGAGGAGTATGGCGACATCATCTTGACCAGTAATACCGATGGTCAGACGCTCCATCTGCGCGATGTAGCCAAGATAGAGCTGGGTCAGCAGAGCTACAACGTGCAGCTGAAGAACAATGGCCAGCCTGCCGTGATGGGTATGGTGCAGCAGATTGCTGGTTCCAATGCCACCCAGATAGCCAAGGACGTGAAGGCTGAGCTGGAGAATCAGGCCAAGAACTTCCCCCCGGGATTGAAATATACCATTGAGCAGGATGTGACGGAGTTCCTCTTCGCATCCATTGAGGAGGTGATTGTCACACTGTTTATCACCCTCTTGCTCGTGTTCTTCGTCGTTTATATCTTCTTGCAAGACTTCCGCTCGACGTTGATTCCTATGATTGCCGTGCCTGTCGCGTTGATTGGTACGTTCTTCTTCCTGTGGATATTTGGCTTCTCCATCAACTTGCTGACACTCTCGGCCCTGCTTTTGGCCATTGCCATTGTGGTCGATGATGCCATCGTGGTGGTCGAGGCTGTGCATGCGAAGCTCGACATGGGCTACAAGAGTGCGCTTACGGCCAGTATCGATGCCATGAATGAGATCTCGGGTGCCATCATCTCCATCACGCTGGTGATGTCGGCAGTGTTCGTCCCTGTGTCGTTCATCGGAGGAATGAGCGGTACTTTCTACCGAGAGTTTGGTATTACGATGGCCATCTCCATCTTGATTTCTGCTGTCAACGCCTTGACATTGTCCCCTGCGCTCTGTGCTATCTTCCTGAAACCAAAGGATGAGGAGCTGAAGGCCGAGGGCAAAGGAAAGACTTCGTTCGTTGGACGCTTCCATGAGGGCTTCAACCGCACCTTTGAAAAGGTGACCAACAAATACAAGAAGGGCGTGCAACGCTTTATCAACAACCACATTCTTACGGGAGTTTCCGTTGTCGTGGGCATTATAGCCCTGGTATTCTTCATGGGAACGACCAAGACTGGCCTTGTGCCTGACGAGGATACGGGTACGCTTTTCGTCACCGTTTCGCTTCCGCCATCGACCGGTCAGGACAAGACCTTGCAGGTGGGTGAGCAGATTGACGCCATGTTGGCTACCAACCCGTGGATTGAGCGTCGTGAGATGATCGCCGGTTATAACTTCATCGCTGGTGCTGGATCAGACCAGGCCACCTTCATTGTGAAGCTGAAGCCTTTCAGTGAGCGCAAATGGGGCATGTTCGACCGTATCAAGTCGGTGTTCACTGGAGCTGGCATTGCTGGCTTGTTTATCGATCCATCCAGTTCCAACTCTGTGCTGGGGATGATTTATAAGCAGACTGCTACCATCAAGGGCGCCCAGATTCTGGCCTTCGCACCGCCTATGGTGTCGGGTTTCTCGGCTACCAACGGTCTTACGTTTACCTTGGAGGATCGTACGGGTGGAGACTTAAACAAGTTCTTTAGCGTGACACAGCAATTCCTTGCAGAATTGAATAAGCGCAAGGAAATACAAAAGGGCATGACGTCATACAACCCGAACTACCCTCAGTACATGGTCAATATCGATGTGGCCAAGGCAAAGCAGGCCGGCACATCGCCCCAAGCCATCCTCTCCACCCTGTCGGGTTATTTCGGAGGACAGTACGCCAGCAACTTCAACGCTTACGGAAAGCTCTACCGTGTGTATATACAAGCGGCACCAGAAAACCGCATGACGATTGATGACCTCAACAATGTGTATGTTAAAACCAATGACGGCATGTCGCCAGTGAGTGAGTTTGTGACATTGAAGCGAACTTACGGGCCTTCGAGTATCAACCGCTTCAACCTGTTCACCGCCATCAATATCAATGCCAGCGCGGCTGATGGGTACTCTTCTGGCCAGGCTATTCAGGCCGTGGAGGAGGTGGCCAAGCAGACACTTCCAGACGGATACACCTATGAATACTCTGGATTGACAAGATCGGAGCAGGAGTCGAGCAATTCCACAGGACTCATCTTTGCGCTCTGCTTCGTGTTCGTCTACTTGATTCTTTCGGCACAATACGAGAGCTATCTGTTGCCTTTGGCTGTGTTGCTTTCCGTTCCGTTCGGACTTGCGGGCGCATTCATCTTCACGCAGCTATTCGGTCATAGCAACGACATATACATGCAGATCTCGTTGATTATGTTGATTGGTCTGCTGGCCAAGAATGCCATCCTTATCGTACAGTTCGCCCTCGAGCGCCGTCAGACAGGTATGGCCATCCGCTATGCCGCCATCCTTGGTGCTGTCGCCCGTCTGCGCCCTATCCTCATGACCTCTCTGGCCATGGTTATTGGTTTGCTTCCTCTGATGTTCGCGTCGGGTGTGGGTCGCAATGGAAACCAAACCCTTGGCGCTGCAGCAGTAGGTGGTATGTTGATTGGTACGATATGTCAGTTGTTTGTTGTGCCGGCTTTGTTCGCCATCTTCCAATGGTTGCAGGAGCGTATCAAGCCTATCGATTTCCATGATGAGGAGAACGAGGAAGTGGCACGTGAGCTGGAGCAGTACGCCAATGGCCCTGCCGGCGACTATAAGGTGGACAACGCACCCATGTAAACAGGAAAACATCCCATTCCCCCTCCCCGTTTCCTGACGGAGAAGGGCAGGGGAGGGGATGTTCGGACAATTTAATAAGGATTCTTATAACATTAGATAATATGACAATCAAGAATATGACGCGCATGACCGGTGGCCGCTTGGTGCTCTTGGCCAGTCTCGCCACGCTCTCGTTGACGGGATGCAAGAGTCTCTATGGCGACTATGAGCGTCCTGATGTGAAGACGGACGGCATCGTGCGCGACCCGGTTAACGACAAGGCGTCGCTGGAGGGGAGCAATGATTTCGGCAACCTCCCTTGGCGCAGTGTCTTCACAGACCCTCAGTTGCAGACCCTAATTGAAAAGGCCTTGGCCAACAACCCCGACCTCCTCAATGCCATGCTCAACGTGGATATGGCTGAGTCACAGCTCAAGGCAGCTAAGCTCGCCTTCCTCCCGTCGGTCACAGTCAGCCCTACGGGAACACTTACCCACATGGGGGAGCATGCTGAAGCCTCAAAAATCTATTCGCTTCCCATTACAGCCAGCTGGAATGCCGACCTCTTTGGAACCCTCCGCAATTCCAAAAAGTCTACAGCAATGTCGCTGCTCCAAACCAAAGACTATCAGGTTTCGGTGCAAACACGGCTGATTAGCAATGTGGCCAACCTATATTACACGCTTCTTATGCTTGACAAGCAGATGGAAATCGTCAATGATATGGAAGGTCTGACCAAGGATACTTGGGACATGATGAAGCTTCAGATGGAGTTTGGACGCGCCCGTTCGACCAGTGTGCAGAGTGCTGAGGCGGCTTATTACAGCGTGAAGAACCAGGCTGTGGACCTCAAACGTCAAATTCGAGAGAGCGAAAACTCCCTTAGTCTTCTGCTTGGTGAGCCGGCACAGACCATTGCCCGAGGAAAACTCGACGGGCAGTCGCTCCCAGAAAACTATGCAAAGGGCGTGGGTGTGGAGCTGTTGAGTAACCGTGCCGACGTGCATGCCAATGAGATGGCACTCGCCAGCTGCTTCTATGATGTGCAGACTGCACGCAGTCGCTTCTATCCTTCCATTTCCATCACAGCCAATGGAGGCTGGACGAATGGGCAGGGAACAATAAATCCGGCCAAGTTCCTGGTGCAAGCCATCGGCACACTGACCCAACCGATTTTCATGAAAGGGCAGTTGAAGGCGGGACTTCGTGTGGCAGAAGACAAGTACAAGCAGGCTTACAACACCTGGCAGAACTCAATTCTTTCGGCAGGATCGGAGGTAAGCAACGCATTGGTGGCCTACAACTCGGCCAAGCAAAGCGAGGAACTGGAGCAGAAGCGCATCGATGTGCTCAAGAAAAACGTCGATGACACCGAGCTCCTGTACAAGCAAAGCTCCAGCACATACCTTGAAGTCATTACGGCTCAGCAGAATTTGCTCAATGCCCAGATTTCACAGGTGCAGGATCAGTTCACAAAATTGCAGTCCATCGTCAACCTGTATTATGCCCTTGGTGGCGGAAGCAAATAATTATAAGACAGAAAGATTATGAGTAGCACAATAATCAGTCCAAAGGCCGAGGTGTCTCCGAAGGCACGAATCGGTGAAGGATGCAAGATATTCCCGTTTGTATATATTGAGGACGACGTGGAAATTGGCGACAACTGTGTCATCTTCCCCTTTGTGTCCATTCTCAATGGCACCCGTATGGGCAATGGAAACAAGATTCATCAAGGCACCGTCATAGCAGCCATGCCACAAGACTTCAACTTCAAGGGTGCCGAGTCTCAGGTCGTCTTGGGAGACATGAACATCATTCGTGAGAATGTGGTCATCAACCGAGGCACCTATGAGGGCGGAAAGACCGTGCTTGGGTCCCATAACGTGCTTATGGAAGGAGTCCACATTTCCCATGATACCCTTGTGGGAGATAACTGCGTGATGGGCTATGGCACGAAAATCGCTGGCGACTGCCAGATAGAAGACGGAGCTATTTTCTCCTCGTCGGTCATCGAAAACGCCAAGACGCGTGTCGGACGCGGCGCAATGATTCAGGCCGGGACCACGTTCTCCAAGGATGTGCCGCCCTACATCATCGCCGGTGGAACGCCAGTGGCATACGGAGGCGTCAATACCACCATGGCACGGGCGGCTGGAATCGATGAGAAAGTCATCAAACACATCGCCAATGCGTATCGTCTGCTCTTCCATGGGCAGAACTCTGTGTTTGACGTTTGCCATCAAATTGTGGAGCAAGTGCCCGATTCGGAGGAGATTCGCACCATCGTCGAGTTCCTCCGCAGTACCAAAGAAGGTATTATTTGCAAATTATAATCATACCTATTGTCAATAACGAATAAAGGGAAACAGCCATGAGGTTGCTTCCCTTTTGCCCTTTATAGACCATCCTGGCTTTTCCCCCGATGTGGAATGGGGCGCATTGTTCGTTTTGCTTAGCGTGGTACTGATGGATGGATCGACCGATTTAGTAGGATGCGGTACACTCAAATCCCATGGCAGTCATGCGGTCACGGATGGCGTCTAATTCTTCGTGAGTAGCCTTTTCGAGGTATTTCCCCGGCGTTTCGCGGTCGATGGTGTAAATCATTACTTCCCTTGGGGCAATGTATTTCACTGCATCAAGCCATGGGCCTACGTACTCCTCGCCCACATTGGTCACATCCTCTCCCTCATCATTCTTTCCTCTGAGGAACATGGTTTGTATGATACACTGCCCGTTGAAGGATTTCATGCCTTCTATAATCTTTCTTACGTCATAGGATGGCAGCTTGGGACGGTCGAGACGTTTGATGTAATCCGGATTCACCGTGTCGAGCTTGAGGATGTTGTTGTCCACTTTTGCCAGGGCAGCATGGACGGCTGGCCTGTGGATGAACGTAGAATTGCTCAACACAGAAATCTTCGCGCCTTGGCAGTAAGTGTCACGCAAGCGTATCGTAGCATCGATAATCTCGGGGAAATGGGGGTTGCCTGTCGGCTCGCCGTTGCCCGCAAAGGTCAGCACATCAGGATGAACGCCATCCTCGTGCATTTCTTTCAGCTTGGCTTCCAGCGCCTTTTCCACCTCTTCGGCCGTAGGAAAAGGCGTGTGGGTGTGGTGAGTGGCGTTGTAGCCACACTCGCAATAGATACAATCGAAGCTGCACAGCTTTCCATCGGCAGGTATAAGGTTGATGCCCAGGGATATTCCAAGGCGACGACTGTGTACAGGCCCATACACGGGAGAGGGAAAAAGAATTGTAGCCATAATGCTGTAGTTGTTTGTTTTCTGCAAAAGTACGACATTCTTTTCATACAGCCAATCTTTCACCCACTTTATCTGCCGTTCAAATACAGACTTAGGGAAATGCCAGAGCTGCCCGAAATCACCAAGAATCAAATAAAACTTAATATATTTGCCCGTCTTGTAATTTTGCGTTACCTTTGCAAAAATATCGGCTTATAGGCCTTATTGCGACTTTAAGAAAAGAAAGTAGAACTTAATTTCGATAATGAAGAAAAAACGCAATCAAGCCCGCAACCACCGCAGCTTGCAGGTTGTCACACTATGTATCAGCACAGCCATGGTGCTGGTCTTGATAGGCATAGTCGTATTAACCGTCTTCACAGGGCACAATCTTTCCAACTATGTGAAGGAAAACCTTACCGTCACGATGGTATTGCAGCCAGATTTGACCCCATCGGAGTGTGCCGGCTTGTGCAAAAGGGTGCAACGCTTAGACTATATCACCAATGTAGATTACACCAGTAAGGAAGACGCACTGAAGGAAGGGACCAAAGAGCTGGGCGCAAACCCTGCCGAGTTTGCCGGAGAGAACCCTTTCACGGCTGAGATAGAATTGCGCTTGAAGGCCAACTATGCGAACAACGACTCCATCAAGAAGATAGCCGCAGACCTGAAGCATTACGAAGGCGTCTCGGATGTGACCTATCGGCAAGACCTTGTGGACAGCGTGAACCACATGTTGCGCAAAATCGGCATCGTACTCCTCATCATTGCCGCGTTGCTCACGGTCGTTTCGTTCTCCTTAATTAACAATACCGTGCGGCTCACCATCTATGCGCGCCGCTTTGCGATACACACCATGAAGCTCGTAGGTGCTTCATGGGGATTCATCCGATTGCCATTTCTGCGTATGGCCATAGGACTTGGCTTGCTCTCGGCACTGCTTGCAGTTCTTGTCTTGGGCATAGGCATGTATGCCCTTTATCGCTATGAGCCGGAAATGTTGACCATTATCGACGGTCAAGTAATGGCCTTTACGGCGTTGGTCGTCTTTGCAGTCGGCATCATTCTCACCACAATTTGCTCCTGGCTGTCTGTCAACAAGTTCCTTCGCATGAAGGCTGGTGACCTGTACAAGATTTAATCTGCCCCGTTTGGTGCCGGGCACATCATTCTAAAGACAACATCACTCACATTGAATATGGAAAAAAGTAAATTTGCTTTCGGCCGCCTCAACTATATTTTACTTGTAGTTGGAGTGGTTATTGTCGTCATTGGCTTTATCTTGATGAGCGGTGGCGCTTCCACCAAGGAAGCGTTCAACCCCGAGGTATTCAGCCCCATGCGAATCAAGGTGGCTCCCGTCGTCACGCTTGCGGGCTACGTTACCATCATCTTCTCTATCCTTGTACGCCCAAAGGATGACGAGAAGAGCACCGAGGCGGTTGCCCACACAGTCAATAAACCCACAAAGGAGGCATAATGGATTTGTTTGAGACCATCATCATTGCCATCGTCGAGGGCCTGACCGAGTTTCTCCCCGTGTCTTCCACGGGTCACATGATTATTGCCCAGAATCTATTAGGCGTCGAAAGCACACCGTTTGTCAAGGCTTTCACGGTCATCATCCAGTTTGGCGCCATCCTCTCCGTCGTCTTACTCTACTGGAAACGCTTTTTCCGGCTCGACCATACGCCTGCTCCAGAGGGCAGTACGAGAGTCAAGAAGTTCCTGCATAAGTGGGATTTCTACTGGAAACTTTTTCTCGCTTTCCTCCCTGCGGTTGTGTTGGGGGCGCTGTTGAACTCCTTTATAGAGCATCTGCTGGGCAGCATTACTGTCGTTGCTGTGATGTTGGTCGTCGGCGGCGTGTTCATGTTGTTCTGTGACAAGTGGTTCAACAAGGGAAGTGATACCAATCCCCTCACAGAGAAGCGCGCGTTCACGATAGGTCTTTGTCAGTGTCTTGCCATGATACCTGGCGTTAGTCGTAGTATGGCTACCATAGTTGGCGGCATGGCCAACGGGCTGACGCGCAAGCGTGCGGCTGAGTTCTCGTTTTTCCTCGCTGTGCCCACTATGCTGGCTGCCACTTGCCTGGAAGTATTTAAGATGATTTTGCACGGAGAGTTCAGCGGAATGTCTGACAACATCTTGACGTTGCTTATTGGATGCGTCGTGGCCTTTGTGGTAGCCATTCTCGCAATGAAATGGTTTGTCAGCTTCCTGACCAAATATGGCTTCAAGCTCTTTGGCTGGTATCGCATCATTGTCGGCTTGGTCATTCTCTTCTTGCTTTATACCGGCCATTCGCTCCAAATGGTTGACTAACGCAAATGGCAATCAACTTCAAGGAAGGCGTACTCATTCCCATTGACAAGCCCTATGGTGTGACGAGCTTCAAAGCGCTCGCCCATATCCGTTACCTCTGCTCCCAACGGGCAGGAGGCAAGGTGAAGATGGGTCATGCTGGCACGCTCGACCCACTGGCCACTGGGGTCTTGGTACTCGTGACGGGTGGCATGACCAAGCAGATAGAGGCTCTCCAGCAACATACCAAGGAATATGTTGCCACGATACAACTGGGCGCCACCACTGCAAGCTATGACATGGAGCATCCTGTCAATGCCACCTTCCCCACAAGCCATATCTCCCGCCAGTTGGTTTTAGACGCCTTGCAGCAATTCATCGGCGACATTGAACAAGTTCCCCCCACCTACAGCGCCGTAAAGGTGAATGGTGTGCGTGCCTATGATGTGCGGCGCAGTGGCAATCATGTGGAGCTGAAACCCAAGCGCGTCCGCATTGACGAGATCGGCCTGCAGTCCTTCGATGCCGACCAGATGCAACTCGTCCTGCGGGTGGTCTGCGGCAAAGGCACTTACATCCGTGCCTTGGCACGCGATTTGGGCCGATCCCTCCATTCGGGAGCTTATCTTACTTCACTTCGCCGCACCCAGGTGGGGGATATTCGGGTCGAAGACTGTATCTCCTACCATCAATTTGAAGACTGGTTGGCTCAGCAAACTATAGAAACAGGAAACAATAAGATATGAAACTATCTCAGTTTAAATTCGATTTGCCAGAGAATCAAGTGGCGCTCTATCCCCACTCGTCCGCTCATACCATCACTCGCCCCAATGGGAAGACCGCAACCTTTCACGTGACAAGGCCCGACGAGGCACGGCTGATGGTGCTTCACAAGCAGTCGGAGACGATAGATCTTTATCATAAGGACGAGAAAGGCAACCCGATAGAGGGAGACTACATCCTTTTCAAGGATCTTGTCAACTACTTTGGAGAAGGCGACGCTTTTGTTTTCAACGACACCAAGGTCTTTCCTGCGCGCCTTTACGGCAAGAAGGAGAAGACCGATGCCAAGATAGAGGTGTTTCTGCTCCGTGAGTTGAACGCCGAAATGCGCCTGTGGGATGTGCTTGTTGAGCCTGCACGCAAGATTCGCATTGGCAACAAGCTCTTCTTCGACGATTCTGGCACCATGGTGGCTGAAGTTATCGACAATACCACCTCCCGTGGCCGCACCCTCAGGTTTCTCTACGACTGCCCGCACGACGAGTTCAAGCGTGAGCTGTTTGCTTTGGGCGAGGCCCCGCTGCCCCGATACATCATCGACAACCGCCCCGACAAGGATGAAGACGGATTTGCCCACGCCACAAAAGAGGATCAGGAGTTCTTCCAAACCCCTTATGCCAAGCACGAGGGGGCGGTCACAGCACCCAGCACGGGAATACACTTCTCCCTCGAGATGCTTAAAATGATGGAGATAAAGGGTATCAACGCTGCCTATATTACCCTCCATTGCGGCTTGGGCTACTTCCACAAGATAGAGGTCGAGGACCTGACTAAGCACAAGATGGACTCCGAACAGATGAACATCGACGCTGCGGCTTGTGCGGTGGTGAACGAGGCCAAGCGCAATGGGCATCACGTATGCAGCATCGGAGCGAGTACACTCAAGGCCACAGAGACTGCCGTGGGTACGGATGGCCTGCTCAAGGAGTATGAGGGATGGACCAACAAGTTTATATTCCCGCCCTACAACTTCGGCCTTTCCGACTCGATGGTGGCCAACTTCTATCATCCCTACTCCACGTTGCTGATGAGCCAGTGTGCCTTTGGCGGTTATGACCTGGTGATGAAGGCTTATCAAGTCGCCGTGGACAACGGGTATCAGTTTGGATGTTTCGGCGACAGCCTGCTCATTCTCAACGATTGATCCGCTTTGCGCCATCAGCTTTACCTCTCCTTAGGCTCCAATTTGGGCAACCGCCGGCAGCTTCTTCTGTCGGCCATAGCCCTGTTGGGCCAACGAGTGGGCAAGGTGGAGCGCGTGTCCTCTTTCATCGAGACAGCCCCATGGGGCTTTGAGAGCGCACATCAGTTTCTCAATGCGTGCGTCCTTGTTTCCACCACGCTCACGCCTCGCAAGGTGTTGGAGGTGACCAAGCTGATAGAACGCGACTTAGGCAGAACCAAAAAGTCTATCCATGGCAAATACGGAGACCGCCCGATAGACATTGACATCCTCCTCTATGATCACCTGCAAGTCAACGATGACGACCTTGTCATTCCCCATCCACACATGGAGGAACGCGATTTTGTCATGATTCCCCTGCGGGAAATCATGTCAAGGGAAATGCCTTCTACTGCTTCGCCAGCCTGCGATACAGATAATGCCCATCTCAACGGCGATTGTTCTCAGGAATAGGCTGAAGCGCTCCCCTTTCCATCAAGGTTGTTTCCCCGTCATCCCCAATCCATCATTCAGATTCATCCCTGCCATTGCCGATTTCTGTCTAATCTCCGTTTGGGGTAAAAAGAAAGCGGACGCTCGGCTTATTGACAGAACTAACTCAACTGTTATCAAATGTCGTTTAGCCTATAATGCGAGAATTTTTAAATTAAAAATCTGAGAAAAATAAATTAAAAACTTCATATTTTTAATTTAAAAATTTTTCAGCCCCACGTCTTTTATACCATCATAGCAACCTTATTGCTAAGCCATTCGTGCTATAAATGGTCTATTCACGACATTTTTCCCAAGAGTAAACTATCCTGCTTGCACTTGTAGTCCATCGGGAACAGTAAACACTTTCATAAACCAAATGCTCGGTCTCAATGTTTATCGGCATGCCATCCGCTTATCATTGAGTTAAGTGCACGATCCCATTTCTCCATCGTTTCCCCTTTTGCAGTGTCCAAAAGTTGGCGTGTTGACCTATCTTTTGTATTGTTCTTCTTCTCTTTATACAATGAAAGGGTACGTCTCTTGAAGTAAGACATACCCTTTCAGATATATTGTTGATAAGTAGATGGCTGTTTTAAGTAGGCGTTTGGGTTATCGAAGGACCACCTTTACAGCGTCCTTGCCCGCCTTTACCACATAGATGCCGCTCTGAGCATTGAGCGTGGTGGTGCTTCCAGAGTTGATCACTGCCACCTTCGCGCCCTCAAGGGTGTAGACCTCAGCCTTCGGTGCTGTGCCTTGGTAGCTGATGGTGTTGCCCGTCACGGCAATAGCAGAGGGCTGCTGTGCGGCCTGCGAAATGCCGTTGGCCGTCTTGTCCACTCCAGTCACGGTAATATCGTCCAGTCTAATGCCGCCGTCATCAGCGAGATCGAGCTTGCTGGTGAATGTAAGCGTCAGGCTTTTGGCCTGCTGTGGCAACTTGATGCCCGTTGCTTTGCTCCAAGTCTTTTTCCCCTCGTCAAGTCCGAGGTTGGCAAAATCAGCCACTTGCGTAGCCTGTCCATTGTCGGCTTTGCAATCTACGGTCATGTTCTTAACATCGCCTTTGTTCTTGCCGAAGGCGCCAAAAGCAAGCTCAAGATTGTCATATCCTTCTGTGGCAATGCCCGTAATGGTGAAAGAAGCGTTGCCTTTGAAGTAAAGATTACCGTTTGCCGAAGCCCCTTCATAGTCAGATGGGTTGTTGTTGCGCACGTTTACGTTGTCATCCGCCGTGGCGGTAGTCCACGAGAACATCGACGATGGGTTGTTGGTCCAGACATGGTTCTCGATTGGTTCATCCTTGTCGGTGGCCGCTGTGCCGAAGTCTTCACTGAAAATCGTCACCGTTGAGGTTGCCTCGTTGTCGGCTGAAATGGTCGTAGTGGGTACACCAGCTGCAATGGATGCAAGAAGCAATCCAGCGGAAAGAGTAAAGTTCTTTGTTCTCATAACTATTTGCTTTTTAATTTTTCTGCAAAATTACCCAGTTGTTGCGACACTCCAATTTCATCCATGTTACGATATGGTTAAGCAGAATAGCAGAAACCCACTTGTAACACGCTTGACACATTATTGTAATAAAAGCATCGTTCCTTTGCAATGTTTATCAAATTTTTTTAAGATTCCGATGACAACGAAAACGAAGATTCGACTCTTTGCGCTGGCCGTGGTGGCTTGCTGCGCAAACCCGGCCATGGCTCAAGGTGATGACATGACCACAACCAAGAAGTTGCCCATGAAAGTTTACACGAAAAATGGCAGACTGCATTTTGAAACTGCCAAGGGCAACTTCCATTGGTGGTTGGACAACCGCATTTACATTGATGCAGCGGGCTACATTCCCACTGAGAGTGTGGATGGCCTCAGGTCGAAGACCAATAAGGACCTTGAGGATGACGACGGCAAGTTCCGTTTCAGCAATGGCGTGATTGTGCGGCGCGCGCGCATGGCCTTGAAGGCTACATTATATGAAAAGTGGTTCACGGAGTTTGACCTCGATCTTGCTTACAACGAGGTGGACATCAAGGATATGTATGTCGGTTATAAGTTCAATGACCATCTTTGGGTGAAGGCCGGACAGTTCAAGGAACCTATGAGTATGGAGAGCGTCACCAGCTCAAAGTACCTTCATAGCATGGAAAGACCTATGCCTGTGGACATATTTGCATCCGGACGGCATCTTGGCGCATCGCTTACCGCATGGGGAAGGCACTGGTGGGCCTCTGGCGGTGTGTTCGGTTCTCAGGTCGATCTGATACAGAAAGAACGCAACCGTGGCGATGATGGCTATGCGTTTACGGGGCGCGTGGCCATTTCACCAGTGCAAAACGATGAGACTACCATCCATATCGGTGGCTATGCCACATACCGCACGCCGGACGGAACGGGCCTGGAAAACCGCATGGTGGAGTTTCGCGGCCTTCCCGAAAGCGAGGTGGACCACCGCCGCTTCGTAGATGCTGAAGTGGAGAACGTCAACCATTATTGTACTTTAGGCTATGAATTGGCTTTTCGTCACCGCAAATGGCTGGCCTATGGTGAGTATGTCTTCACAAGCATCAACCGTTATGGATTGGACGGCGGCAATAAATATGGTCTGAAGAACGCCACCTTCAACGGCTGGTATGCCAAGGCCTCTTACATGATTCTCGGTCAGGCGCGCCGCTACTCGCCCGAAGATGCCGAGTTTGGACCCATGCCAGTGACCCGTAAGGGCGGTAATCTGGAGGTTTCTGCTCATTACAGCACTGTGAATCTGAATGATTTCCACGACGCCAAGGCCGTCATCACAGGTGGTCAAGCCAAGGCCTATTCGCTTTCTCTCAACTGGTATCCGCGCACCAACCTGCTTGTAGGGCTCAACTACACGTTCATGGACAATGACAAGTATGCCGACGCAAAGGGAAATGTCACCGTCGGCGGACAACCCCTCAGCAAAGCGCGTAAGGACGGAATCGACTTCAGCATCCTGCAGCTCCGGCTCATGGCGGCGTTCTAATGCGTATGAGGTGGAGACACCGCTACGATAGGACACACGCAGAAAAGTGAAACTTAAATGAAAACATCCTTTTAGGATAAAAACAGGATAGGCGGTCATCAAAAAACAAGCCTTATCAGGCATTAATAATGCCGCCAATCAATAACAAATTGTCACTTAACAATAAAAGATTTGCAATGAGCAAGAATACAAAACAATACTTAGGAAAATCTTGGAACTCCTGCATCGCGAAAAAAGGAGGATTCCTTTTCATGGCGCTATGTCTGTTGACGACGCTGCTTTCGGGCTGCAAGACAGACAGCGAGAGTGATCTTCTCACTCCGGATGAGGGAGAGACAACAAGCGGAAAAGTGGTTATCAATGAAATATGTGGCAAGCAAGACCCTGACGATGACTGGCTGGAGCTTTACAATCCGTCGAAGGATGTGGCCGACCTTAGCGGGGCACAAATTGTGAAAACAGACGAGGAAGGCAAGGAAGAGGTCATTTTCACCTTCGCAAAGGGTAAGGCCATAAAGCCTGGAGAGTATCTTGTGGTGGCCACACTGACCGGTGAGCTTCAGGCAGGAATATCCAACTCCAAGGAAGTGGGGCTCCGTCTGGTGGCTGCCAACGGTGAGGTGATGGACCAATTCGACCGCGATAAGAATGTGGGCGAGGGCAAATCGCACAAAGAAGGGGGCAGCTACGCCCGCATACCCGACGGCACAGGCTCATGGACTGTTGTGGAGAAGGCCACTCGCGGTGCCTCTAACGGTGATTCATCCACGATTGGTGGTGGAAGCGACAATGGCAAGTTGGTCCTCAATGAGGTGTGTGGTAAGCAGGATCCTGACGATGACTGGCTGGAGCTTTACAACAATTCGAAGGCAGACAAAGACCTTTCTGGGGCACAAATCGTGAAAACGGATGAAGACGGAAACGACGAAGTCATCTTCACTTTCGCCGCGGGTGCAGTGGCTAAGGGCAAGTCCTATGTGGTGGTAGCCACGCTCACAGGCGAGCTTCAGGCTGGCATATCCAACAAAAAGCAATTGGCCTTGACGCTGAAAGCGGCAGACGGCACGGTGATTGACAAGTTTGACCGCAACAAGGATGTAGGCGATGGCGTGCAACACGAAGCTGGTGGCAGTTACGCCCGGGTGCCCAATGGCACTGGTTCTTGGAAGGTCGTGGCCAAGGCAACGCGCGGAGAGGCAAACAGTTAGTATGTGGTTATAGTCAATTAACAATTATCAGTGGATCTGAAAAGCCAAAGTACAATTATGACTCACCGTTTATCCAACCGTTTATCCGCCCTTCTTTCGGTCTCTTCTTACTGGGGAGGTCGGATGGGGGCATTCCTTTTCCTTTTTCTCCTGCCCTTCTTTGTGGGCGCGGAGACCATAAAGTTTGTGTTCGTTTCCGACTGTCACTACGGCCTTTCGCGCACCTTCCGTGGCCAAGAGGGTGTTTCAGCCCAGGCCGTCAGCCGTGCCATGATAGAGAAGATTAACCTCCTGCCCGGGTCAGTACTGCCCAATGATGGCGGCGTTTGTGGTGGACAAAAGGTTGGAGTGATTGATTTCGTGGCCAATACCGGCGACATTGCTAATCGCATGGAACCGGGAATACAGACTGCGGCGTGCTCGTGGGAGCAGTTTTTGGGAGACTGGACGACCCTGCTCGACGTGAAGTGCGACGGCGGTAAGAAAGCGCCGCTCTATCTCTTGCCTGGCAATCACGATGCAACCAATGCCATAGGCTGGTGCAAGCCCATGCATCCCGACCGCGATGCTACGGCTATGGCCGGGATATTCAACCTGATGATGAAGCCCAAAGTAGCACGCACTGCCGAGTCGTTCGACTATCAGGAAGATAAAGTGCAGTATTCGTTTACGCTGAAAGGTGTACACTTCGTGTTCGCGGGGATATGGCCCGACACGCCAACACGCCGATGGATAGAGACCGATATGGCACAAGCGGGTGCGCAACTGCCTGTCATCTTGTTTGTTCATGACCAACCAGATGTTGAGGCTAAGCACTTCATCAACCCCAATGGCAAGCATGACCTCAACCCCGAAGACCGTTTTGAGAACCTTTTGGCGGACACATCGAGTGTGCGAAACCGCAAGGATGTGCCTGTGAAAGAGCGTGCCCAACTGGCTGATTTCTTAGCCAAGAACAGGCAGATTAAGGCCTATTTCCATGGCAACGAGAACTACAATGAGTTTTATCGTTGGCCTGAGGGAGGACAAAAAGAGTCTACGCCCATTTTCAGAGTAGACTCTCCCATGAAGGGTGTGTATTCTTCGGCCGATGAAAGTCTGCTTTCCTTCATCTTCGTCTGTATCGATACCGATGCTCACAAGCTCACGGCAAGGGAGTGTCTTTGGAATGCAGGCAAAGGTTTGAGCTGGGGAGAGCATGCCACAATAGCCTTTTAACTTCGCTTGCAGGGGCTTTTCTTTAGGGTATGCGTACAAAGTTTAACTTCGGACATTATATATTATTTAATTTATAATGTCCGTTGCTTTGTTTAACTAAATTGCCGGGCACAATTAATCTTTATTTATTGTGAGTTTTGGTAATACTCTCTATCTTTGCATCGTCATCCAAATAAAGGGTGGCAACAACTTTTTACGTACAACTTTAAAACAAGACAGAAATGAAAAGGATAGTTTTGGCAGCCGCAATGGCCGCATTCTTGGTAAACGGAGTGTTGGCAGTAAATGTTGAGAATGGCCCCCAGAAAGCAAAGACTGAGCAGAAAGCAACCTGCAAGAAGGCAGACGGAAAGGCTAAATGTGCTAAGGACGCTAAATGTGCAAAGGCAAAGAAGTGTGCCAAGAAGTCATGCTGCAAGGCTGCTCCTGCAAAGAAGAATGCTGGAAAGGCTGGCGCACCTTGCTGCAAGGCACAGAAGAAAGCAGCAGCAAAGAAGTAATGGGAATGGCATAAAGGGCCTACCATACTCTATCAATAACGAAAAGGCATCATTCATCGAGTTGAATGATGCCTTTTCGTTATGTTTCAGAATCACTGATTTCTTTCAATGAGCATGATTATAATTAGTGAATCGAATGGCTGGCTGATAAATTTACTGCTCGGGTAATCCGTGCAGCAAGTCGTTCATGTCACGTTTGAGTTGATCCATGTCCTTGAATACGATGCCGTGCATGCCTGCTTCTCGCGCCCCTTCGATGTTGGCGGGCCGGTCATCGATGAACACACACTCCTCTGGACGGACACTAAACTTCTTGCAAAACAGCTCGTAGATGTCGCGTTCAGGCTTCAGCAAGTGGCAAGAATAGGAAATCAGACAGTCCTCCAACGGCTCGAAGACACGGGGGAAGCGCGCGATGACGTCGTGAACCTTGGTTGACCAGTTGCTCAATCCCAACAAACGGTACCCCTCCGACTTCAGTTGGCACATCCATTCGTACATGCCCACAGTCTCGCCTGTGAAGAAATCGGCAAAGTGATGGTCAAAATGGTCGATGGCTTCCGCATATTCCGGCCACTGACGCTTCTGCCTTTCTATATAATAAGAGAAAGGATGGAGTGCGCGGTCCACCTCATTGTTGAAGCTCTTGGGCAGCACCTGCTCAAAAAAGTGGCGCGCTTTCTCCTCGCTGTGGAAGTACTCTGTGAAATAAGCGATGTAATCGTACTGCACCAACACACCGCCAAAGTCGAATACAATGTTCTTTATCATCTTGTTTCTTGTTTTGGTCATCCTCCATTTCGGGTGACGTGATTTAGTATCTCTTATTAACTTGCTGCGCTGATTTTGTTCGTTCGTGGCATGACTAAGCCCCACTATGCTCCCTCGCGGAGGAAGTCAAGGGCCTCATGTGCCTCCTCATCGCTGATGACTTGGTCCACAATGGGCTTCCCAATGTCTCCAAGCAGCACGGTGTTGATATGTCCATGGTGCGACTTCTTGTCGTGGTGCATGAGCGTAGTCAGCTCCGCATAGTCGTCGCAGGTGATGGGGGGCGTGCCATAGTAGCTGCGTATAAAGTCCACGGTCTGTCGCATGGTGTCGGCGGGGAAGCCCTCGCGGACGGTGGAGAGATACAGCTCGCACACCAAACCGAAAGCCACGGCGTGCCCATGGAGCAGTGCCTTCCTGCCGAGCGACCACTCTTCTATGGCGTGTCCGAAGGTATGCCCCAGGTTGAGGGCTTTGCGGATGTCCTTCTCGTATGGGTCTTGGTCAATGAAGCGCGCCTTAATGGCGATGTTCTCACCAATCATTGTGGACAAACGGTGCCAGTCGGGTTGTGAAAGGTTGAAGTTTATCAGCTCGGCCCAGTTCTCCCGGGTGTCGAGCAGGCCGTGTTTGAGCATCTCTGCATAGCCGCTTCGCAGATTGTCTGAATCCTGACTCTTGAGCCAACAGGGGTTGATGATGACGCGTGTTGCCTCTTTGAACGTCCCAATTTCGTTTTTCATGCCTCCGAAATTGACCCCAGTCTTTCCGCCTACACTCGCATCAATCATGGCCAACAGCGTAGTCGGCACGTTGATGAAGCTGAGTCCGCGCTTGAATGTCGCCGCCGCAAAGCCGCCAAGGTCTGTTACCATCCCGCCTCCCAAGTTGATAACGAGTGAGTGTCGGTTGGCTCCGCCTTTCTGTAGGCGTTCCCAGACGCGGGTGAGTTGCCTCAAATTCTTATTGGCATCGCCATCGACAAGCATGATTACCTCTGCTTGTCGCAAGGTGGGGAACTGGGCTATCTTGCTCCAGCAGTACCGATGGGAGCTGGTGTCGCAGATGACGAAGATTCCATCGTGCTCACATTCGGAGATGGCCAGCGCGAGATCGCTCTCGAAATGCTTTGATAAGATGACTCTTTGTTCCATAGGTTGTTTCCTTTTAGTATATACAAAATTAAGTTTTTTGTCTCTAACTACAGAATAACAACTTCCATCTTTAACAATAATACACATTTTGTTTTCTGCTTTTGCTCAATCTTCGGGCTTAGTGTGCAAGGGAGTAAACTATATAGTCGTGCCTTTATGATGTCCTCGCCGTTTGCTGTTGGGATGATATTCCCTTTCCTTTGATACTGATTAAACCCTGAGGTGGCTTTTTCATCCAACAAAAGGAAGTAATTTCAATATAGGTAAAATGAACAGAAGAAGACGATTTGCAACGCTCTTGGTATTGCTCTTGACCCTATTGTCGGCCTCGGCGCAGCAGCAGACCATCACCGGTCACCTGCTCGATGGGCAGCACAAGCAGCCGTTGAGCTATGCTGTAGTGCAACTGTTAGGCCGCGACAGTACCTATGTGTCGGGCACGACAAGCGATGACACGGGCCGTTTCGTGCTGCAAGCCCCACGGGATGGCAACTATATTGTGAAGGTATCCTTCGTGGGAATGCGCACCCTATGCCGCGATGTGGCCCTTTCCGCTGAGTCGAAGGGGACGGATGTGGGCACGTTGACGCTCCGTCCAGACGAGCATGTGCTCCGAGAAGTGACGATTGCCGCACAGGCTCCGAAGGTCGTTTTGAAGAACGACACCTTCCAATACAACGCTTCTGCCTATCGGGTAGCAGAAGGCTCCACGGTCGAAGCACTGGTAAAAGTACTTCCAGGGGCAGAGGTTAGCGACGATGGTACGGTGAAAATCAATGGGAAAGAGGTGAAAAAGATACTTGTCGATGGCAAAGAGTTCATGACAGGAGACACCAAAACGGCACTGAAGAACCTGCCAGCCTCCATCATTGAGAAGGTAAAGGCTTACGATCAGCAGAGCGACCTGGCCCGAGTGACAGGAATTGACGACGGAGAGGAGCAGACCGTGCTCGATTTCGGGATGAAAAAGGGCATGAACAAAGGATTCTTCAGCAACATCAGTCTATCTCTTGGCACACATGGACGATACAGTGAGCGCGGCATGGCGGCCTATTTTAAGGACAAATTCCGCATGATGGGATTTGCCTCGGCCAACAACGTGGGGGACATGATGTTCGGAGGAGGCCCCCGCGGCGGCTTCGGGCAAATGCGTCAGGGACTGAACAGCAGCAAGATGGCGGGGATCAACATGAACTATGACAATGGGAAGACATTTCAATGGGATGGCTCCCTGCGCTGGAACCATAATGACGGCGACCTCAGTGCCAAGGTGTTTAGTGACAATTTCGTTGCTGCCCAGCGCGCATACAGCAACCGTCTCCAGCAGAAATATACTCGCAGCAACAGTTGGGACGGCCGTTTCCGGCTGGAGTGGACGCCCGACTCGATGTGGAACATCATGTTCCGTCCAAGTTTACAGCTCAGCAAGAGCGACGAACTGGACGTAAGCAGCTCTGCCACCTTCTCCGATGACCCCTATTCGCTTACCGACGACCCGCTCTCGGAGCCGGGATTGGCTGCGGCTGAGGCTGCCCGCGCTCTGGTCAACCGCCAGAAAAACACGACCGTCAGCTATGGCGACAATACCGCTGCGGCCGCATCGTTGCAGATTAACCGCAAGTTGTCGGCCAATGGCCGCAACGTCACACTCCGGTTGGACGGCAACTATAAGGATGCCGATTCAAAAACCTTTTCGACCCAAGACCTTCAGTATTTCCAGATGCTTGACGCAACGGGGCAGGATTCCCTATATCATGCGTACAGATACAACCTCATGCCGACCAAATCGCACAGTTTGGGCGTTGAGGCCACTTATAGTGAGCCGCTGGCCAGCCGCACCTATTTGCAGTTGAGCTATCAATACAGCTACGGATTCAACAAAAGCGACCGCTCCACCTACGATTTCTCCCGCCTGGGCAGCGGCTTCTTCGGGTCTGTCGTGCCCGATTACCGCTCGTGGGGCAGCTATCTGGCGCTGCTGCAGTCTCCCTTGGAAGACTATTTCGACCAAAACCTGAGCCGATACTCTGAGTACAGGACCCATACGCAGAACATCCAGCTCATGATCCGTACCAGCCGGGCGCACTTCCGGTTCAATGCCGGCGTACAGTTGCAGCCCCAACACAGTATCTATCAGCAGGATTACCTCGGCGTTCACGTCGATACGGTGCGCAACACGTTCAACTGGAGCCCCACACTCGACCTCCGCTACAAGTTTTCCCAGCAGAGCAGCCTTCGCATCAACTACCGTGGCACGGCCACACAGCCCACAATGAGCCAGCTTCTGGACATCACCGACAACACCGACCCGCAGAATGTGAGCGTCGGCAACCCGGGCTTGCGTCCCGCTTTCACCCACAGGCTTCGCTTGTTCTACAATGGTTATCGGCAGAAATACACTCAGTCGTGGATGACTTTCCTCAATTTCTCCTCTGTACGCAACGCTATTGGCAACAGTGTGACCTATGATGCCGTGTCGGGAGCGCGCGTTGTGCGCCCCGTCAACATCAACGGCAACTGGAATGTGGATGCTGCGGTGATGTTCAATAGCAGTATCGACACGCTCGGAGTGTGGAATGTGAACACCTTCACGACTGCGGCATACAACCGCTATGCCTCTCTCCTGCAGCAGTCCCGCAGCAGCGCAGTGGAGAGAAACGTCACCAACCAGACCACCTTGGGCGAACGGCTGACCATCAGTTACCGCAACAGCTGGCTGGAGGTAGCTCTTGACGGTTCGGTGGACTACAACCGCACCCAGAACCAGTTGCAATCGGCGCAAGACCTCAACACTTGGCGCTACGCCTATGGTGGCTCCATCAACCTGACTGCGCCCTGGGGTACGAGCATATCGACCGACATCCACATGAACAGCCGCCGCGGATACAACGATGCCGCCTTAAACAGCAACGAATTGCTGTGGAATGCACAGGTGGCGCAGAGCTTCCTGAAAGGTAAACCGCTTACCATTTCGCTCCAGCTCTATGACATTCTCCACCGCCAAAGCAACCTCTCGCGCGCTGTCAACGACATGGGACGCACTGATACGGAGTACAACAGCATCAACAGCTATGCCCTGCTCACCCTGTCCTACCGCTTCAATCTCTTCGGGGGGAAGCCGCAACGTCCCTCTGGTGGGGCACGGCCTGGCGATGACGACGGCGGTCCGGGAATGCCTCCACCCCCAGACGGGGGACGGGCGCCAATGGGTGGGTCAGGTGGAAGGCCTCCTATGGGTGGCCCTGGCGGACGGCCTTTCTAAACCCTAAAGCCTCCCTATCCGGCAATGACAGCTGGCCGAGCAAGAGGAGAATGATGGAAAAACAGCTAAAAGAGAACCTGAATGCTATGCCATTCAGGTTTTTTTCGTATTTTTGCACGGGAGATTTGTGCTCCAATATAAAATGAAGACAAAAACAGAATAACCAATGTTACTAAATTCTTTGTGGATTATTGTAGGCGTGGTGCTCGTCATCTGGGGCGCAGACCGCCTCACTGCAGGCTCCGTAGCTGTGGCAGAGCGGCTGCATGTGCCCCAAATTGTCATCGGACTGACTATTGTTGCCTTGGGCACATCGATGCCCGAGCTGTGTGTCAGTGTCGTGTCCGCCCTCCGGGGCACACCCGACTTGGCCGTGGGAAACGTGGTGGGGAGTAACGTTTTCAACGCATTGCTCATCGTTGGCGTGGCCGCTCTGGTTGCTCCCATGACCATTTCGCCCCAAACTGTCCGCAAGGACATCCCTTGGACACTCGTCGCTTCGGTCATATTGTTGATGATGTGCCAGAACGATTGGGTCATTACGCGCATCGATGGCGCCGTGCTTTTCATCCTTGCCGTGGTTTTCATGTGCCTCACCTTGAGAGGGGCGCAGACCGCCAAGCAGCCTGATGAGCCCGAAGGCCAGCCTTCCGCGACAGATAAAAAGCCCATGGCAGCCTGGTCGGCTGCGCTTTGGATAGTAGTGGGACTGGCCGCACTGATAGGCGGAAGCAACGTCTTTGTGGGCGGAGCCACCGAGGTGGCCAAGGCACTCCACGTCAGCGACGCGGTCATCGGGTTGACCATCGTGGCCGGCGGCACTTCTTTGCCCGAACTGGCAACGAGTGTTGTGGCCGCCAGAAAGGGCAACAGCGGCATTGCCATAGGCAACGTCCTGGGCAGCAACGTGCTCAACATCCTCTTTATCCTGGGACTTACGGGAATCATCTCGCCCATGCACATCGAGGGCATCACCAACTTCGACCTCTACATCATGCTCATCTCGACCATCATGCTCTGGTTTTTCTCTTACACCAAGTACACCATCGAGCGTTGGGAGGGGGCAGTGCTTGTGCTCGTCTACTGCGGTTACATTTGGTATCTGATTCCTTAATCCGCCAATAGCGGAATCAAAATGCTGCCCGCAACCGAAAAAGACATCAATCAATCTACCAATATATATGAAACATTTCAACCTTATTCCGTTTACATTTGCGGCGCTTTTCTCATCCCATGTAGCCGCACAGGGCACTTTTCCCGAAGCCGGCGACATTCTCTACGAGACTCCCGAGGGCACGCTCCACGCCAATCAGGTGCGCGACGCGACCAGCTTCTATGACCCAGGCGAAGGCTATGGCTGCCTGGACAGCGTGAGTTTCTACACTGCCGACTACGTAGTGGCCGACAATGGGGATGTCTATCTCAAGAATCCTTTCACCTTTTTCCCCACCGACACCTGGCTAAAGCTCGACAACATGGGCGACGGCACGCTCGTGGCCCGTCTTCCACAGGCCATGTTTGAGGACGAGGACGGCACGGTGTTCTATGCCCGCCGCCTCTCATACACCACCCTCGGCGATGACATGCAGAGCTACAGCCCAGACGAGTCCGAGTCAGACGTGCGCTTTACCCTGCACGGCGACACACTCACGATGGTAGGGGAGGGGATGAATGAGGAAGGGCTGCCCAGCGTAATCCTCGGACTTTCCACCGCCTCAGGGGGATGGAGCTGCTATGGTGAGGGCAAGATGTCTGTTGTGCCCCTCAGCTATCAGCCCACCGCGCGGCCCGAGGAGTTGCCCACGGACGTACACAACTTCTCCTATCTGAACCTCTATCAGACCGACGAGACGGTGGCGTCGGTGAGTGTCCGCGACGGCAACAAGCTCTATTGGGAGCTTCCCTACGTCTCCAACTACGACGAACACTACTGGGTTATGGGCGAGTTGACCGATGAGGGACTCACCGTCAAGCCCCAATACCTCGGTGTCGACAGTTGGTCATGCCTCCATCTCTTTGCCGTTCCGGGAAAATACTTGGAAGAATCCACCGAGTTGGAGCCCTATGTGCTACAGCCAGAGCTGAAGCTGGGGTACAATGCGGCCACCGCCGGCTATGAGAGTGCCGATGAGCAGCAAGTACTTCTCATCAACGTGGGCGACCAAAAGGTCTATTATTCCGATGCCTACCAAGCCCCGAAGCTGCTCGCCATGCCCTCGACAGGGGCGTTGGTCAATCCCGCTCCCTACCTTGAGCCAAGTGGTAGCGGACAGGAAGGCTGCCAGAGCGTGCGGTTCGAGTTTGAGCCTTTTGACGTGAACGGAGGGAACACCCTTACCAAGGACAACCTCTACTACCGCGTTTTCGTAGACAATTCCACCACGCCGTTTGTCTTCCGTCCGCAGACCTACAAGGGACTGGAGAAAGAAATGACCGAGGTACCCTACTACTTCACCGACCAACGCGACCTTGTGTACGACGGCGGAGGCATCACGGCGGGCGACATCAAGGGCTATATCCACCAGTTCAACCTCTATCAGCCGTTCGACAGTGTGGGCGTTCAGACCATCTATAAAGGTGCGGAGCTGGCTCAGTCGGACATAGTTTGGATTAAGGGGAGCGGCACTTCGTCGGTCTCTGCCCCGCAACGGCATGCTGACACGTCCTCCGCCAGCTATGGTATCAACGGTGTCCGCATGAGGCATCCTGTTCGTAAGGGTATTGTAATCGTCAGAAAATCAGACGGTAAGGTGACGAAGGAAGTCATCAGATAACCGCTTTGCGGAAGTTCTCCGCTGTGTCTTTTTCACGTTAAAAATAAGCGGTTGCGCCATAGGGGCTTTATTGGCTTGCAATAGGGCCTCTATGACGAGCCAAAAGAGGCTCTATTACAGCGTAATAGAGCCTCTTTTACAAGCTAATATGGCCCCTTTTGCAGCCGGCCGAAAATTATCTTGCGTCAAGTTGCGGTTTGGTGGGTTCTGCTCGTCCTTATTTACCTTGCCGTTTTCTTGTCTCCAGCTGCTGTTTTCCTGCTGATTTCCTCATCGCATACCATTTGGTAGGCCAGCCTTTCATCGCCTTCGGGATTGTCGAGATGGATAATTCCGCAATAGCTGAATCCATGTTTCTTCACAAGATGCTGCATGATGGTGTTGTTGCGGTGGGTGTCTATGCGCAGATTGTTTGTGTGTCGTGTGCAGAAGTCGATGATTGCCGCAAATATTCCGTGCGCCGTGGGCAGGTTGGTCACCCGGTGTATTACATAATATGGACTGGAGTTGTCCAGCCATTTCCCGTCGTAGATATGCGCATACGACGGGTCTGGTCCTTTGCGCAAGACAAACGAGCCTACCGCTTTGCCTTGGACATCGCATACAAGGAAGCAGTCGCCATGCTCCAAATCGTCCTCTATGGTTTCTTTTGTTGGATAGCCATTAGGCCATTGTGTGGGATTCCCGGTAGCTTGCATGGTTCTTCGGGCAGCGTCCATCAGCCGCATTATCGTGCCGGCATCATCCGGCTTGGCTTGCTTTATGGTGTAGTTGCTCATGCGCTTTCCTCCATTATGTTTTCGAAATATTACTTTTGTCGTGCAAAGGTAAAAAGTTCTGCGATAAACCGACGGGCTATAGGACCAACTTTGTGACTGTGCAAAGACGAAAGTTCTCGTAAGGTGTGGAAGTGAAAAGTCTGTTGTCCATCTTTCAGGCGGATAGTTTTGCAAGTGACTTGAAGCATAATCAGTCTTTGTGGGGGAAGAATAGTTAGGTAGACAAAGCGTAATCGGCAGAATTATGGCGAAGTCGCTGCCTTCAGTCTGGATAAAAGCCTTGGGCAGACAAGTTTACCGCTTACGTCGATGACAACTTTTGGCTTGTATGTGGGTTGTCGTTTTTTCGCTTTCCCCGTTCTCATCGTGCGCTAAAAACAGTAAAAAAACATGCCATTCGGAATATTCTTCGTATCTTTGCAAGCAGATAGTTGGTGTCAGGGCAGTTGGAACACAACCCGTTGCGGTCCACCGGCCTTGTCAAGACCAAGTAAAAAACAACATAGGATCATATCTCAGGCAAGATGAACATTTTGGAATTGAGCGACCAGGAGATAGGTCGCCGGCAAAGTTTGCAGCAGTTGCGCGAGATGGGCATAGACCCATATCCCGCAGCAGAATTTCCTACTAACGCCTTTTCGGCCGAAATCGTCGAAAACTTCAAAGAGGGCGAAAAACGCGAGGTGACCATTGCGGGGCGCATGATGAGCCGCCGTATCATGGGGAAGGCCAGCTTTGTGGAGCTTCAGGACAGCAAAGGGCGTGTGCAGGTCTATGTCACGCGCGACGACATTTGCCCGGGCGAGGACAAAGACCTATATAATAAGGTGTTCAAGAAGCTGCTCGACATTGGCGATTTCATCGGTGTGAGCGGCTTTGTCTTCAAGACCCAGATGGGCGAGGTAAGCGTTCACGCACAGCGTCTGGTCCTATTGGCGAAGAGCCTGAAGCCGCTGCCCATCGTGAAGTATAAGGATGGCGTGGCTTATGATAAGTTTGACGACCCCGAGCTGCGCGCCCGCCAACGCTACGTGGACCTGGTGGTCAACGATGGCGTGAAGGAAACATTCCTCAAGCGGGCCACCGTGCTCCGCACGATGCGTGCCTTCTTTGACCGCCATGGCTATACGGAGGTCGAAACCCCTACGCTGCAGTCCATCCCCGGCGGTGCGTCGGCGCGTCCGTTCATCACCCATTTCAATGCGCTCAACATCGATATGTACATGCGCATTGCCACGGAGCTTTACTTGAAACGGCTCATTGTCGGTGGCTTCGAGGGAGTCTATGAGATAGGAAAGAACTTCCGCAACGAGGGAATGGACAAGTTCCACAACCCAGAGTTCACCTGCATGGAGCTGTATGTGCAGTATAAGGACTACAACTGGATGATGTCGTTCACCGAGGAGCTGCTCGAGACCATCTGCAAGGCGGTCAACAACGGCGCCACTGAGGTGCGTCATGGTGACAATCTGGTGTCCTTCAAGGCACCATTCCGCCGTCTTCCCATCCTTGAGGCCATCGAGGAGAAGACCGGCTTCGACTGCTCGGACAAGACGGAGGACGAGATTCGCGCCTTCTGCAAGAGCAAAGGCATGGAGGTGGACGAAACGATGGGCAAGGGAAAGCTCATCGACGAGCTGTTTGGCGAGTTCTGCGAGGGCACGTTTATCCAGCCAACGTTCATCACCGACTACCCCGTCGAGATGTCGCCGCTGACGAAGATGCACCGCAGCAAGCCCGGACTGACCGAGCGCTTTGAGCTGATGGTCAACGGCAAGGAGCTGGCCAACGCCTATTCGGAGCTGAACGACCCCATCGATCAGGAGCTTCGCTTCAAGGAGCAGATGCGTCTGAGCGAGAAGGGCGACGACGAGGCGATGATCATAGACCATGATTTCCTGCGCGCCCTACAGTATGGCATGCCTCCGACGAGCGGTATCGGCATAGGCATTGACCGCCTGGTCATGCTCATGACGGGCAAGGAGACCATACAGGAGGTGATCCTCTTCCCGCAGATGAAGCCGGAGAAGAAGATGCCTCAAGACAGCATTGAGGCCTGGGCGAAGGTCGGTGTGCCCGAGCAGTGGGTGTATGTCCTGCGCAAGGCGGGCTTCAACCTCCTCACGGATATTAGCGGCGAGAAGGCGCAGGGGCTGCAACAGAAGATTGGCGAGATTAATAAGAAGTATAAGCTCGGCTATGAGAAGCCGTCGGTCGATGAGATTCAGCACTGGATTGACGCAGTGCAGTCGTCGGTGGCCAAGGAATAGGGCACGCTGGTAAACTGATGAGCAGTAGCGAAGGGTGATGGGAAACGGACGCATAGCCATCATAGGCAGTGGGAGTTGGGCCACGGCACTGGCCAAAGTGATAGTGGAACACACCCACGAGATAGGGTGGTACGTGCGGCGTCCGATTACCATCGACCGCTTCAGGCAGCTCGGTCACAACCCCGGCTACCTCCGCAACCTGACTTTCGACATCTCGGAGATAGACTTTTCGTCCGATATCAACGACATTGTGTCGCGCTACGACACGCTGCTTTTCGTCACCCCGTCGCCCTATACCAAGGAGCTGCTCGACAAGGTGCGTGTCCCCTTACGCGAGAAGTTTGTCGTCACTGCCATCAAGGGGGTCGTACCTGGCGAGCATACCGTCTTCACAGAGTACGTCCACCAGCGGTTTGGCGTGCCGGAGGAGCAGTTGGCGTGCATCGGAGGTCCTTCCCATGCCGAGGAAGTGGCCCAACACAGGCTCACCTACCTTACCGTGGGCTGTACCGATGAAGCGCAGGCCGCTGCGTTTTGCGACGTGCTGCGCTCCGACTACATCAAGACCAAGACCTCGCGCGACGTGGTAGGCATAGAATATGCAGCCGTGCTGAAGAACGTCTATGCCATCTGCGCAGGCATCTGCCGCTCGTTGGGCTATGGTGACAACTTCCACGCCGTGCTCATGACCCACGCCATGCAGGAGATGAGCGCCTTCTTGAGTGCACTGAATCCCATCTGGCGCGACATGCTCGACACGCTCTACCTGGGCGACTTGCTCGTTACGGGCTATTCAAGGCTTTCGCGCAACTTCACTTTTGGCTCGATGATCGGGCGCGGCTATACTGTCAAGGCAGCACAGGCCGAGATGGAGATGATAGCCGAGGGATATTTTGGCACGAAGTGTATGTACGTCATTGCCCAGGACTTGCGCTCCCGCCACGTTCGTCTCCACACCCCAGTGCTCAACACGGTGCACCGCATCCTCTATGAAAAGACTTCTGCCGCCCAGGCCATCGGGCGGATGACCCATCCCGAAATGAATATAACCAAGGGATGACGGCGACAGCCAAAAGCATGATAACCACACATTTGAAAATACAATAGGTTTATGGAAAAGATTCGTTTAGACATCAGTAAGGCACTCTCCTTCCTCAGTCCAGGCACATTGGAGACTTACGCGCCACAAGTCGCGGCTGCACAGGCCGCACTGGAGAACGGCACCTGTCCGGGTAATGACTTTCTCGGGTGGCTGCATCTTCCGTCGGGCATCACACCGGCGTCGCTCGATGAGATTCAGGCCGTGGCCGATACCCTCCGCAAGGAGTGCGACTATGTAGTCGTAGCAGGCATCGGCGGCTCCTACTTAGGGGCGCGTGCCATCATCGAAGCGTTGGACAACAGCTTCGCTTGGTTGGTCAAGGATACGCAGAACCCCATCATTCTCTTTGCGGGAAACAACATCGGTGAGGATTATCTCTACGAGTTGACCACCTATTTGAAGGGAAAACGCTTCGGCATCATCAATATCTCGAAGAGTGGAACGACCACCGAGACCGCCCTTACTTTCCGCTTGCTGAAGAGACAATGTGAGGCTGAGCGCGGCAAGGAGACGGCCAAGAACGTGATTGTCGCCATCACCGACGCACACAAGGGTGCGGCCCGTGCCGCAGCTGACAAGGAAGGCTACAAGACCTTTGTCATCCCCGACAACGTGGGGGGACGTTTCTCTGTCCTTACCCCCGTCGGCTTGCTTCCCATAGCGGTGGCAGGGATGGACATCCGCCAGTTGGTGGCCGGTGCACAGGACATGGAGAAGGCTACGGCCATCGACGTGCCCTATGGTGAAAACATCGCCGCACAGTATGCGGCTGTACGCAACGCCCTTTATCAGGAGGCGGGAAAGAAAATCGAAATCATGGCCAACTTCCAACCGAAACTCCACTTCGTGGCCGAATGGTGGAAGCAGCTCTTTGGAGAAAGTGAGGGTAAGGACCACAAAGGCATCTTCCCTGCGGCCTGTGACTTCACCACCGACCTCCACTCCATGGGACAATGGATTCAGGAGGGTGAGCGCTCCATCTGGGAGACGGTGCTCAGTGTGGAGACGCCAGAACATGAATTGCATTTCCCGCATGACGAGGAGAACCTCGACGGGCTTAACTTCCTGGAGGGAAAGCGGATTGACGAGGTCAACAAGATGGCAGAGTTGGGCACGAGACTGGCCCACTGCGACGGGGGTGTGCCGCAAATACGCATCTCCATGCCGCGCCTGAATGCTTATTATATAGGACAGCTCATCTACTTCTTTGAGAAAGCCTGTGGCATCAGTGGCAACGTTCTGGGGGTCAATCCCTTCAACCAACCAGGTGTGGAGGCATACAAGAAGAATATGTTTGCACTGCTCAACAAGCCGGGTTACGAGGCTGAGAGCAAAGCAATTCAGAAACGCTTGGAAGCTGAGGCGTAGCTTCTTGCCCGCAACACCAAGTCGTGTTGCGGGATTTTTAATTAGTAATCGATTATGTTCGACAAAGAAATCAAACAATATTTGGCGCAGCATGGCTATGAGCAATTTGCCCCAAAGGCGGTGCTGTTTGATATGGATGGTGTGCTCTATGACAGCATGCCCACTCATGCGAAGGCGTGGAAGCACGTCATGGGCGGCTTTGGCCTCCACTTTACCGATGCAGACACCTACGCCACCGAGGGTGCGCGTGGCGTGGATACCATCCGCCGCTATATGAAGGAGCAGCTCGGACGCGACATCGATGAGGCTGAAGCACAACGGATGTACGATGTAAAGACACACTATTTCCACGAGTTGCCGGAGACTCATGTCTTCGATGGCGTGCGCGACTTGATGCAATGGTTCGTCCAACACGGCCTTACCATCAACGTAGTGACAGGAAGCGGGCAGCGTCCTCTTATCCAAAGACTGCTCCACGACTTTGGTGACTTCCTTGAAGAAGCCCATATCACCACTGCCTACGACGTGAAGCATGGCAAGCCAGCACCTGACCCCTACTTGGCAGGACTGAAAAAGGCGGGTAACCTGCATCCGTGGGAAGGCATTGTGGTGGAGAATGCACCGCTTGGCGTGCGTTCCGGTGTGGCGGCAGGCTGTTTTACTGTAGCCATCAACTCCGGCCCGCTGCCCGATGAGGACTTGTTGAGGGAGAGATGCAACTTGTTGTTCCCCAGCATTCGCGACTTTCTTTCTGCTCTTAGGCAATGATACGCTCAACAAATTGGTAAGGCCTCCTGTAAAAATGGCACATGGAGGCAGGATGAACAGTTTACTTTTGCAGGTGTAATCAATCATTAAAGTTAAAGAAAAATGTTAGGTAATTTCACTTATCACAACGCTACCAAGATACATTTTGGTAAGGGTGCGCTGGGTTTGCTCGGCCAGGAGCTGAAGAATTATGGCCCTAAGGTCATGCTTTCCTATGGTGGAGGCTCCATAAAGCGGTTTGGCATATATGATCAGGTCATCAAGGTGTTGAACGAAGCTGGTAAGGTTGTTATCGACGATGGAGGTGTAAAGCCCAATCCTGATATCGAGAAAGTACTGGAGGGAGCACGCAAGGTGCGCGAGGAAAAGGTGGATCTTATCCTCGCCGTCGGCGGAGGCTCTACGGCCGACTACGCAAAAGCCGTGTCGGCGTCTGCCTATCAGCAACGAGATCCGTGGGATTATTACTTCAAAAATTTCGGAAAACTCGACAGCAAGTGGACACCAGTGGGTGTAGTACTCACCATGACGGGTACAGGTTCTGAGATGAACAGTGGCGCGGTCATTTCCTCGCACAAGGAGGATTTGAAGCTCTTTAACCACTTCCGCAACCCGGATTTCGCTATTCTTAACCCCGAATTTACCTATACAGTGCCGAAGTATCACATGGTGGCGGGCATTTATGACATCATGTGCCATATTCTGGAGCAGTACCTTTCGGGCAGTGACGACAACACGAGCGACTACATAGCCGAGGGATTGATGCGCTCGCTGGTCGTCAGTTCGCGCAAGGCGCTGGTGAATCCCAAGGATTATGAGGCGCGCAGCAACATCATGTGGACGGCTACATGGGCGCTGAACGGGCTGACGGAGTGTGGCAAAGCCACCGACTGGGAAGTACACATGCTGGGTCAATCGGTAGCCGCTTTCACCGATGCCATACACGGTCACACGCTCTCTGCGGTCACTGACGCCTATTATCGGCTGCTGATGGAGAAGAGCGATGAGGCCGTATCACGCTTCAAGCGTTATGCCAAGACGGTATGGGACGTCAGTGCTGAAGGCAAGGACGACAAGGCTGTGGCCATCGAAGGACTCGAAAAAATGGAGGCTTGGATGCGTGAGCTTGGTATGGCCATGACCATTACGGAGGTCGGTGCAAAGGAAGAAGACATCGAAAAGTATGCCGACGTATGTCCGCGCAACACGGGAGGTTACCATACATTGACCCGTGAGGAGGTGATAGAAGTGTATCGCAGAAGCCTTTAATTATAGCTCGTAAATAAATAAGAAGAGGATGAAACTTGTCGACCTATGTGGCGGACAGACAAGTTTCATCCTCTTCTTGTGTTAAGTCGTGCCGACGGCGAGCGTGTAAAGCAGCCGTATCACAACTTGAATTGCTGAATTAGCAGCACCTTGTGCCTATCTGCTGGCCGAAGACGGAAAAATCTGGCGGACGAATGGTCATTCAGAGGCATGGGAATGGGGCACGCCATGCTTGGTTTACTCCGTACCCTCGGTCCTTTGTTCAATCAACTCTGCCTGCTTCTTTTCCTCCTCCTCTTTCTTTTCCTCTACATTTTTCCGTGCCTCTTCGTTGAGCTCAGGGTAGGATATGCGCGTGTGGTAGATGGCTTTCAAACGTCCGATAAGTACGTTCTTGGCTGTTTGCAGGTCACGGAAGGTGATGGGACAGTCGTTGAAGAAGCCTTCGCGCACTTGTTCTTCTATGACTTTTTGCACCAGAGTGCCTATGCTCTCTGGTGAGTATTCCTTCATCGAGCGCGATGCGGCCTCTACTGTGTCGCAAATCATCAGGATGGCCTGCTCACGAGTGAATGGATTGGGACCAGCGTAGCGGAAAAGGCTTTCGTCAACATCCTCGTCGGGGTGCTCATTCTTATATTTGACGTAGAAGTATCGCGTCAGTCCCGTGCCATGATGGGTGGCAATGAAGTCGCGGATGACCTGTGGCAGGTGATGTTCTTCGGCCATTCGCAGTCCTTCGGCAACGTGTCCGATGATGATGGCCGCACTTTCAGTCTCTGTTAATTTGTCGTGTGGGTTGAATCCCGCCTGATTTTCTGTGAAGTAGACGGCGTTCTTCATCTTCCCGATGTCGTGGTAGAGTGCGCCTGTTCTCACGAGTTGCGCCTTTGCCCCAATCTTGTTGGCTATCTCTGCGCCCAAGTTGCCCACCGTGATGGAGTGCTGAAAAGTGCCGGGGGCTTTCTCACTGAGTTCCCGGAGCAGAGGGTTGTTGGTGTTGGAAAGCTCGAAGAGCGTCACCGTGGAGGTGAATCCGAATGTCTTCTCGATGACCAACATCAGCGGATAGGCGAAGAGAAGGAAGAAGCCGTTGACGGTAAAGTGATAGTAGATAGCCCGGTCGAGTTTTGATAGGTCGTCCGTCTGAATCAGCTGGAGAGTGAAGTAGGCCAGTGCAGAAGCTGCTGTGACGAGCAATGCGGTGAGGTATATCTGACTTCGACGTGACAACTCTCGGAGAGAATAGATGGCTACGAGTCCTGCCACGAGCTGCACGACGATGAACTCATACTGGTATTTCACCGCCACGGCGCAGATGAGGATGGTGGTGACGTGCTGGATAAAGGCCGTGCGGGAGTCCATGAACACGCGTCCGAAGATGGGTGAGATGGCAAAGGGGATGATGTAGATGCTGAAGAAAGGATGCTTCATCATGAAAGACGTAAGCAAGGGAAAGAAGACAAGCATCGCATAGAGCATGGCTATGGAGCGCGGCTTCTTGAAATAATCCTTTCTGAAGAGTGTCAGATATAGAGTGAAGAGCGATACCAGCAGCAGTGTGTAGATGGTTTGTCCCGCAATAGTAGAGCGTAGCTCGTCTTTTGACGCGCTTTGCTTGGCCATGGCGCGCTCGTAAGAGCTGAGGACAAGCATCATTCTCGGCGTTACGATGTCGCCTTGGGTGATAATGCGCTGCCCCTTCAGCACCATACCACTGGCCTGGGTGATGAGACTGAGGTTGTCGTTCAGCTCCATCTCGCTGCGCTTGCGGTCATATCGGAGATTGGGCGAGATGAAGTCGTTGAGGTTGCAGGCCTGAAGTTTTGCCCTGACGGGCATCAGCCGTTCATCGAGAAACAGGTATTGGTATGCGCCCAATGTGGTTAATACGCTGTCGGTAGGCAGGGTAATGGCCTCTTTCCCCGTCACCACACGGATGAAAGTTGTAGAGTCGCCGTCGCTGAACTGCGAGAGTTGGGTGGGGTCGAGCACTCCACGCTGGTAGATTTGGCGCAGTCTCTGGGCGATGATATGGACATAATTGCCTGTCAGACCAGGAATGCCGGCCTTGAATCTTTCATGAAAATCTTCCAGAGACTGTTCTTCCACATGGTCATCCCAGTTGAAGTAGGGCTGAAACCGTTCCCGTACGGAGTCGCGCTCAAACTTCAAAGCCGCCTCGGACTTGAAAACCGGGAAGTCGGTAGGAGCTATCAACACCCCGTCAGTCCACGGCTGGCCCTCGCTATAGTGCAGAAGCTTGTTGCTGTCGCGTGGTAAAAACAACACGATGATGGTCACAGTAGCCAGTACCAGTGCCATGCGCATAAGCAGGGGAGTCCAGTCTCTGTCGCCGTAATGGCTGAATTGCTTCATGATGCGTAATGTTTGTTTTGATTGGTTATAGCCCTTACTTGCTGGGCGGAAACGCCTTTACTCGGCGAAATTACGAAAAAAATATGGTATAATCGAAAAAAAGCGTTACTTTTGCCGAAAATTAGGCTATCCATGCGGATTAATTTATGATGGAAGAGAAAAAAACAGATGGGGCTACGTCTGCGGGCGTGAGAGTCCGGTTTGCCCCCAGCCCTACGGGAGCGTTGCACATTGGCGGTGTCCGTACGGCTTTGTTCAACTATTTGTTTGCCCGCCAGCACCAGGGAACGTTGGTCTTTCGCATAGAGGATACGGACTCGAGCCGTTTTGTTCCTGGAGCGGAAGAATACATTTTGGAATCGTTTCGTTGGCTGGGAATCCACTTCGACGAAGGCGTCAGCTTTGGTGGAGACCACGGACCCTACCGTCAGAGTGAGCGCAGGGATATATATAAGGAGTACGTCCAGCGTCTTCTCGACGCAGGAAAGGCTTATTACGCCTTTGATACACCAGAGGAACTGGAGCAGAAACGAGCTGAAGTGAAAAACTTCCAGTATGATGCACACACGCGATTGACGATGCGCAACTCGCTCACCCGGTCTGCTTCAGAGGTCAAGCAGCTCATCGATGACGGTGAGCAATATGTGGTTCGCTTCCTTGTGGAGCCCGGACAGGAGGTCGTTGTCCACGACATGATTCGTGGAGATGTACACGTCAAAAGCGACATTCTCGATGACAAGGTAATCTACAAGAGTCATGATGAATTGCCTACTTACCATTTGGCAAACATTGTCGATGACCATTTGATGGGCATTACTCATGTGATACGCGGTGAGGAGTGGCTTCCGAGTGCGCCGCTCCATGTGCTTTTGTACAAAGCTTTTGGCTGGGAGGACAGTATGCCCCGCTTCGCCCACCTGCCATTATTGCTCAAACCCGAGGGTAAAGGCAAGCTGTCGAAGCGCGATGGTGACCGTCTGGGCTTCCCAGTATTCCCCTTGGAGTGGACAGATCCTAAGACCGGAGAGGTCAGTAAGGGCTTTCGCGAAAGCGGTTATTTCCCAGAGGCTGTGGTCAACTTCCTCGCATTGCTCGGCTGGAATCCCGGAACGGAGCAGGAAATCTTCTCGCTTGACGAGCTGGTGAAGGCGTTTGACATCACCAAATGTTCTAAGGCGGGTGCGAAGTTCGACTACAAGAAAGCCATTTGGTTTAACCACGAGTATATGTTGAGGAAAGATGATGATGAGATAGCTCGTCTCTTTGCCCCCATTGTGGCTAACAACGGTGTGGATACGACGATGGATCGCGTGCGTCAGGTGGTTCACATGATGAAAGACCGCGTCGATTTCGTCCATGAGCTGTGGCCGCTTTGCGCCTTTTTCTTTATCCCTCCGACGGAGTATGATGCAAAGACGGTGAAGAAACGCTGGAAAGATTACTCCGCACAACAGATGACCGAACTGGCGCAACTGCTCCAGACCATCGACGATTTCTCGGTCGAGGGTCAGGAACCAGTGGTGATGAAGTGGGTTGAGGAGAAAGGTTACAAGCTCGGTGATGTGATGAACGCATTCCGTTTGGCACTGGTCGGTATCGGCAAAGGCCCTGGTATGTTCGACATATCGGCTTTCCTTGGTAAGGAGGAGACGCTTCGCCGCCTTCATCGTGCCATCGAAGAGTTAGGGTAGTTGTCTGTGGGTACGCGGCCATTCCGTGACTCTTCCAATTCCAAATCACCAATCTTATAGAGGCTATGTACAACATCATCATGTGCGTCATGCAGATAGGTGTCCGCATTGCCGCCTTCTTTGATTCTAAAGTGCGGAAAATGTGGCGTGGCGAACAGGCGTCTTTCGACGTGCTCAGGGAGCATGTCGAGGCTTCAGCACATTATATCTGGTTTCATGCCGCATCGCTTGGAGAGTTTGAACAAGGTCGTCCATTGATGGAAGCCATACGCCGCGACTACCCAGAGTACAAGATTCTGCTCACCTTCTTTTCTCCTTCTGGCTATGAGGTGAGGAAAAATTACCAGGGAGCGGACATCATCACCTATCTTCCTATAGATACTATATCCAACGCCAGGCGTTTCCTCCGTCTGGTGCGACCAGTGATGGCGTTTTTCGTCAAGTATGAATTCTGGTACAATTATCTTCACATCTTGCGCCACAGGGAAGTGCCAGTGTATAGTGTGAGCAGCATTTTCCGGCCTGGACAGATCTTCTTTCGTCCCTATGGCCGGCAATATGGACGCGTATTGCGTTGCTTCACGCGCTTCTTTGTTCAGAATGAGGAAAGCCGTCGCTTGCTCTCCTCTATCGGTATAAAGCAGGTTGATGTGGTGGGCGACACCCGTTTCGACCGTGTTCTGCAGGTGAAACAGGAGCGGAAGCGTTTGCCTTTGATCGAGCAGTTTGTTGGAACTTCCCATCGTGTGTTCGTAGCAGGATCTTCTTGGTTGCCCGATGAGGAATTGTTCTTGCGCTATTTCTCCTCTCATCCAGAATGGAAATTAATCATTGCTCCTCATGTTATCGAGGAGGAACACCTCGCTCAGATACGCCAGTTGTTGCAAGGAAAGAAAGTCGTCCGCTACACTCAGTCGGATCAAGTGGCTGTGGCTGATGCCGATGTCCTCCTTATCGACTGCTTCGGTCTGCTCTCCTCTGTTTACCATTATGGTCAGGTGGCTTATGTCGGCGGCGGTTTTGGCGTGGGTATCCACAATGTCTTGGAGGCAGCGGTATGGGGTATGCCCGTCATATTCGGACCCAACAACAAGCATTTTCAGGAGGCGCAAGGGCTGATTGCCGCCCAAGGTGGCTTTGAGGTGAGTGACGATGCAGGGTTCGCACAGCTGATGAACCGTTTTGCGGAAGATGAAGACTACTTGCAGAAGAGTGCGCACTGTGCTGCAGATTTTGTCCAAAATCTCACAGGGGCAACGGAGAAAGTGCTCAATACCGTCAGGCCTGAGCTGGAGAAGCTGCGTCAAGGACAGATTTGACCCACATTAAAAGAATACAGAAATATGAAATATCAGATTACGTGTGATAACTGCGGAATGCAGTTCCTCATCGATGCAGAGCCGGGAAAGACTATCGAGTGCCAGTGCCCCGAGTGTCATGGCGTGATGCAGATAACGCTACCCAATGCAGCTAAGGGCGAGCACTACACCCCTCCTAAGCCCACGAACAGTGGAAGGAGAGCACCCTGGCAAGCTGATACGGTCGATGAAGGCAGCCATCCCAACCGCCGCTGGCTGTGGATTGGTCTGGCTGTGGTGCTGGTTGTTGTTTGCGTGATTGGCTTTGCCATGTATAACACCTCCAAGACCCAACCCAACGAACCCGATAATATTCCTGTTGACACTATTCCTTACGAAGAGCCAGTAGTGGATACCACTCCGCCAATGAAGGTCGACACCTTTGTTGAGCAGCCTGAGGTCACCACAGAACCCGAGCCTGAAGTGGAGGAAGCCCCAGAGGAGAATGCCAATCAACCTGCTTCTGAGGACACGACTCAAGTCCAGGACGGCGGCAGTGGGAGTCCAAACCATAGTAGTGGACATGGCGGGAGCACAGAATAAGTGCACAATGCTTGTTCCCTCCCTTCGCGGTGAGTATGGCTCGGAGCGTCAGGTCTTCCCAGCCTTTAAAGTAGGATGACAAGAGGGTGTGGGGTCTTAAAGATTTTTTGAAAAATAAACTGCCAAAATTTGTGTGTTCAAAATAATCTTCCTACCTTTGCACCCGCTTAACAAGAAGTCTTGTTTGGCAATATGGTGGACGTAGTTCAGTTGGTTAGAGCGTCAGATTGTGGTTCTGAATGTCGTGGGTTCGAGTCCCACCTTCCACCCATAAAAGTCCTTACAACTCCAAAAGTTGCAAGGATTTTTTGTTGTCATAGGTCTTTGTTGGAAGATTGAGCTACGGAAGCGCAACAATTTTTAACTACCCCTTTCAGCGTTTTGCAACCTGGTTGCGGCATGATGTTTCTAATTTTGCCGCGTCAAATATTCGTGCAGGTGCGCGAAATATATTTTTATTATCAATGAGAATAAGTCAGACGATCAGAATGAATAAGTATCTTTTAGCGACAGTCTCCTTGCTGTTGCCCGCCCTTACCTACGCTCAGGATGGATCTATGGCTGCCGATCACCCAGTTGGGGCGCCAATTGACACGACCGATGTCGTGCTGCCGGATCAGCGTATCCATGAAGTGACGGTGACCAAACGGCAGACGGTCCGTTCTATGGGCGGTGCCGTCAATGGTCAGACTATGCTCAAGGCAGAGTTGTTTAAGGCGGCCTGTTGCAACTTAGGCGAAAGTTTCGTCAACAATCCTTCCGTCGATGTCAATTATTCTGATGCCGCCACGGGTGCTAAGCAAATAAAGTTGCTCGGACTGGGTGGCACCTACGTCCAGATGTTGACCGACATGTTGCCCAACTTTCGGGGCTCAGCTGCACCATTCGCCTTGGGATATGTCCCAGGCTCATGGATGAACAGCATACAGGTCTCGAAGGGCAACGCCTCGGTGAAGAATGGTTATGAGGCCATGACGGGACAGATCAACGTTCAGTATCTGAAGCCCGAGGATGAGCAGAAGGTGCAGATGAACGTCTATGGCAACAGCATGGGAAAGTTTGAAGCCAACGCTATGGCCAACCTTCATATCAACGGCAACGAGAATGTGGCCACCGAATTGCTTGCCCATTTTGAGAACAACTGGAATCATCATGACGGTAATGGGGATGGAATTCAGGATGATCCACAGGTGAGACAATACAATTTGCAGAACCGTTGGTTTGCCCGTGCAGGCCATTACCTTTTCCATGGCAGTATCGGTGCGCTGAAGGAAAACCGCAGTACTGGCCAGGTGGACGGCCACGCTGGGGCTAATCATGACACCCCTTTGTACAAGATCGGTATCGAGACCAACCGCTATGAGGCTTCCATGAAGCACGCCTATGTCTTCGAGAATGAGCAGGAGAGCAGCATTGCCTTGGTGGGAAACGTGTCCATGCACCAGCAAAAGGCCGGCTACGGACTCAAAGTCTATGACGTGAATGAGAAGAATGCTTACGCCTCGCTCATCTTTGAGACCAATCTTGGACACGACCATAATCTCTCTACGGGCCTAAGTCTCAACCACGACTACCTGCACCAGAACGTCAGACTGGTGCATGATGCCACCCTTCCAACCGAACGGCGGATTGAAAGCGAGACAGTGCCAGGCGCTTATGCCCAGTACACGTTCAACCTTCACCAGCGTTTCATCGCCATGGCGGGTCTCCGCGTGGACCACAGCAATGTTTATGGCACCTTCATCACGCCACGTGCTCATGTCAAATGGGTGATGAACGATGTCGTCACGCTGCGCCTTTCGGCTGGTAAGGGATACCGTTCTCCTCATGTCTTGGCCGAGAACAATTATGTCATGGCCAGCGGACGCAAGCTCGTCATTGGCCAGTTGGGGCAAGAAAAGGCCTGGAACTATGGGGTCAGCACTTCTTTGATGATACCGGTGGCCAAGAAGACACTCAAGATAAACGCCGAGTATTATTATACTCACTTCCTCAATCAGACCATCATCGACTACGATAGCGATCCGAAGACCATCACCATCTCCGACTTGAACGGCCGAAGCTACTCTCACACATTCCAGATTGATGCCAGTCTTACGCCCATCAAGGGCCTTGACCTTACTGCAGCCTATCGTTATAACCTTGTGAGGGCAACCTATGGTGGCGTGCTTCGCACCAAACCCTTGCAGAGCAGATACAAGGGATTGTTTACGGCGAGCTACAAACCGGGGCTGGGCCTTTGGCAGTTTGATGCCACCTTCGCTCTCAATGGCGGCGGCCGGTTGCCCCTGTCCTATACGAAATCAGACGGAACGCCCTCATGGAACGACACCTTCAAGGCTTATCCCACCCTCAATGTACAGGTCACCCGCGAATTCCGCAACTTCTCTATCTATGCTGGAGGTGAGAATTTGACTGGCTATAAGCAGAAACATCCCATCATGGGATATGACCATCCGTGGGGCGACAGCTTCGACCCCACACTGGTTTATGGCCCGGTGAGTGGCGCAATGTTCTACGCAGGAATCCGCGCCCACATCTAAAGCTATGCAGCTGAAGCCCGAACGTGTTGTCCCATGACCACGCTCCGGCTTCACCTTCTTCCATGTTTTATATGTTTGAAATGAAATATCAGCCAGCCTAAGGCGTTATATAGTTGATAAAACGAATATCAATAAAAGAGAGAAAAAATGAAAAGAGTAGTAGGATTTTTGCTGATGCTGTTGTCTGTTGTGGCAGTCTCGGCCAAGGACATCAAGACGGTTATCTTGACAACCACTCCGCAAATGAAGTGCGAGAAGTGCGAAAACCATATTCGGGAGGCCCTTCGCTTTGTCAAGGGCGTGAAAGACATCCAGCCATCTGCCGAGAAGCAGAAAGTCGTCATTGTCTATGATGCGGACAAGACGAGTCTTGAGAAGTTGCAGAAGCAGCTGGAGAAGATTGGATACAAGACGCGCGTGATGACAGCAGACGAAGTGATTGCTCCAGGTGAGCAGACTAATTGCGAAACCATGTAGTGCGCTTCATCACTGGAAGAGCCTGTACCTCTACCGAAAAGCGATAGGCTACAGGTGCCCATCTTCCCCGATTAAGTATATTGTTCTATCCATAAGAAAGGGCAAGTCCAGCAGTTCGGGCTTGCCCTTTTTCTATTTATCCTCGGCATCTATGCCTCTCAGTATTTTCACGGCTTCCCTCACCGAGTCCACTTGCGACACTATCATCCACCGTTTCCCGTTCTTCTCCTTCAGGTTGCAGCGCCGCGGATGATGCCCGATGTAGTCGATGACGTGTCCAAAGGTGGTGCTTTGGTAGAATGGGCTCTCTACATTGGAGACAAATTGCATCTGCATCCGCCCCTGACGGAGGATGATCTTCTCGCATCCCAGCCGTCTCCCCATCCTTCGAAGTGGCACGATGAGCATCAGCTCCTCTCCCTGCTTAGGCACGGGACCGAATCGGTCGATGAGCCGCTGGCGGTAAGCTTCCAGCTCCTTGTCGCTTTCCATGTTGTCCAACTCTCTGTACAGCAGCATCCTTTCCGATGATCCTGGCACGTAGTTGTCGGGGAAATACATTTCCAAGTCGCTCTCCACCGCACAGTCATCGACGAAGTCGTCACCCGAAATGGCCTCACCCTGTGCGATTTGCTCTGCATAGAGGTCTTGAAACTCGTCGTTTCTGAGTTCTGTCACGGCTTGTGAGAGAATCTTCTGGTAGGTCTCGTAGCCCAAGTCCTCCATGAATCCGCTTTGTTCCGCCCCCAGCAGGTTGCCCGCACCACGTATGTCGAGGTCCTGCATGGCGATGGAAAAACCGCTTCCCAGCTCGGAGAACGTCTCCAGTGCCTCCAGACGGCGGCGCGCATCGGCCGGCAGATTGGCCAAAGGCGGTGCGAGCAGGTAGCAAAACGCCTTCTTGTTCGACCTTCCCACCCGGCCGCGCATCTGGTGGAGGTCCGACAGGCCGAAGCGGTGGGCGTCGTTGATGATGATGGTGTTGGCGTTGGGAATGTCAATGCCGTTCTCCACGATGGTCGTCGAGAGCAGCACGTCGTAATCGTAGTTCATGAATCCTATTACGACTTTCTCCAACTCCTCTGGTGACATCTGCCCATGCCCGATGCCCACCCGGCAGTCAGGCACATACTTATGGATTAGCTCTGCTATCGGGGCAAGGCCTGCAATGCGGTCATTGACAAAGAACACCTGTCCCCCACGGCTCATCTCGAAGTTGATGGCATCGGCAATGATCTCGCTCGAGAACGTCGAAATCTCCGTTTGGATAGGGTATCGGTTGGGTGGTGGGGTGCGCATGATGCTCATGTCCCGTGCCCCCATGAGTGAGAACTGCAGCGTCCGCGGTATGGGGGTAGCCGACAGCGTGAGTGTATCGACGTTGGTTTTCAGTTGACGAAGCTTCTCCTTCGTCGCCACACCAAACTTCTGCTCCTCATCTATAATCAGCAACCCAAGGTCTTTCCACTTCACCGACTTGCCAATCAGCTTGTGTGTTCCCACGAGAATGTCGATTTTCCCTGCTGCCAAATCCTCCGTCACTTGCCGAGTTTGCTTGGCAGTGCGTGCTCGCGACAGGTAATCGACGCGAACTGGCATGTCTTGCAGCCGCTTGGAGAAAGTTTTGAAGTGCTGAAAGGCCAGTACAGTTGTCGGAACAAGCACTGCGACCTGCTTATTGTCGCACACTGCTTTGAACGCTGCGCGTATGGCGACCTCCGTCTTTCCGAATCCCACGTCGCCACAGACCAACCGGTCCATCGGCCGAGGACTTTCCATGTCGTGCTTCACCTGCTGCGTCGATTTCAGCTGGTCTGGTGTGTCCTCGTAGAGAAACGAAGCCTCCAGCTCGTGCTGCATGTAGTTGTCTGGCGAGAAGGCGAATCCGCGCTCGTGTCGGCGTTTGGCATAGAGCTTGATGAGGTCGCGCGCAATGTCTTTGATGCGCTTCTTGGCTTTTTCCTTGAGCCTGTTCCACGCTCCTGAACCAAGAAGCGAGAGACGGGGCGGCTCACCGGTCTCGGCGCTGCGGTATTTGCTGATTTTGTAGAGCGAGTGTATGGAGACGTCGGCAATGTCGCCATGCTGGTAGACCAGCCGTATCATCTCCTGATAGCTGTTTCCTGTCGGCACGCGGACCAGCCCTGCGAACTTGCCAATGCCCAAGTCGACATGCACCACAAAGTCGCCCGGCTCCATTTCCCGCAACTCCTTCATCGTCAGGGCCATCTTTCCCTGCTTTGCTTTGTCCGAGCGAAGTGTGTATTTATGGAATCGGTCGAATATCTGATGGTCTGTGTAGAGGCTCAGCCCCAGTGTCTCGTCGTTGAACCCCTCGTGTAGGGTGCGGTCAACAGGCGTGAACGACACAGGCGCCCCGCCGCTCTCAGTGACCTTCGAGGCAAAAATCTCCCGCAGACGCTCTGTCTGCTTCTGGCTGTCGGCAAGGATGAATACCTTTCTTCCTGCAGCTTCATCGTTGCGGAGCGTTTGTATGAGGAGGTCGAAGTTCTTATGAAAAATGGTTTGTGGTGATGTCGGGCAGTCTATCGTTGCGTCCGCCGTGTGTGTCGGGGCACATCCCGTCTCTATGAGCTTAAAGTTCTGCGTGTCGGTAAGGAAAAGTCCGCGCCCCACAAGTTTGCTTTCGGCCTGCAACTGCTGGCGTATGGTTTCCTGTTCCATCTCGCTCTTTCCCTCCGTCTGTTCGGCCAGCGCGCTTTTGGAGAATCCCTCGTCAAACACTTTGCCGATACAATCTGCCACATAGTGTATGTCTTTCGTCACTATGAGGGTCTCCTTGGGAAGCAGTTGCAGGAAAGTGGTCAGCCGTCCGTTATCTTCTTTGGCCAGCTCGGGCACAATCTCCAACTGTTGGCGTTTTTGAAGCGAAAGCTGAGTCTCTACCTCAAAGGTGCGGAGCGTGTCGATTTCATCGCCGAAGAAATCGACTCTGAACGGATATTCCGAGCTATACGAATAGATGTCAAGTATGCTTCCGCGCACTGCGAACTGCCCAGGCTCATACACATAGTCCACCTCTTGGAATCCCAACGTGCGCAGCCGCTTCTGCAACTCCACCACATCCACCTGCTGCCCCGTCTCCAGTCGGATGGTGTTGTCATCCAGATGCTCTTTCGAAACCACCCGCTCAGCCAGTGCCGAAGGCTCGGTGACGATGTAGAGCGGTTTCGCTTTGGCGTCTTGCGTGGCCAGTGCGGCCATTGTCTCCGTCCGCAAGATTTCGCTTCCAGCATCCCGTTGCCCGTATTTCACGGCACGTCGGTACGAGGAGGGGAAGAGTAGGGCTTCTATGCCCAGTGCCTTGAGGTCGTTGTAGAAATAGCCTGCCGCGTCGGCATCGTCAAGTATGAAGAGAATGGGGTGTGGACTCTGTTCAGCAAAGGCTGCGAAGAATGTGGCGGGGGCCGATGCCACGAGTCCGTTGAGGCAGATGTGGCGCACCTTGTCGTCCTGGAGCAGCTTGGCCAGCACACCCTGTTGGGGTAGCGAGGCAAAGAGGTGGCGTAGTTCTTCTATTTTCATAGGGTGGGCATGTCCGTCATTTGATGTCGGGTTCAAAGAGCCGTTGCCACTCGCGGAAGCGTGCCACGCCCTCTTTGCCATATTTTGAAAGGCTGTGCTCGGCTTGCTCCTTGGTCTTCACCTTGTCGAGGTGGCTCTTGGAGTAGAACTTGTCGGCATAGCAGATCAGCTTTTCCTCCATCGTTTCGGGCAGGAAGTCTTGTGCGGGGAGGGGCAGATGCTGTGCTATGATTTCCTTCTTGGTCAGTCCAGCGCCCGTATGCCGCTCGCATACGCGTGCGTGTCGCGGATAACCTGCCTTGCGTAGCAGCTCTGCTCCCAATCTTCCGTGGCAGATATAAGGCTCCTTGCCATGGCACTCTATGCCTGGCGCGTCGCAAAGAAAGATGCCGATGTCGTGGAGCATGGCCGCCTCTTGGACAAATTGCCCATCGAGTTTCAGCTCGGGATGAGCCTCCACGATGCGCAAGGCCCGCTCCGCCACTTGCCGACTATGTATAAGGAGAATGCGCCGCAACGCATTCTCCTCTGGATAATATTGGTCTATGATTTTCTGAAAGTCCATCGTCGGATGGGTTTGTACCGCCTTTTCATAGCGCATTGTCACCGGGTAGGTGCGCTCAATAGTAAGGCGTGAACGCCAGTACGCGCAGCTTATGGCCTCATTGTCGCTGAGAGAAAAGACAGTGCTCGTCCGCCTTCCCTCCCAGTGGTGATGCGGTGGAAGGGTGGACGGTTCTTATTTTTCTTTCCTTTGTATGTAGGCTATCACGTCGCCCTTGCGTACTTTGGCTCCCTGCTTGGCGTTTATCTCCACCAATTTGCCGCCCAGACTGGCGGGAATGGTCTCAAATTCGCCCCACGGGGTCAGGATGTAGCAGAACGCATCGCCCTCGTTGTACTCCTTGCCAATGTAAGGCTCGATGGCGGGAGTGGCCTCTGCGTCGCCCTGAAACTCCCAGAATACCTGTCCTCTGACGGGCGACACGATGGCATCGGCCTTGGCGTGCTTGAAGGCCGTGGCCTCTTCGATGCTCATCTTTGTGCCTTGTGCTTTGTCCTTTGCTGCCTGAAGGTCGGCCAGGAAGTTCTTCTTGGCCTGTCCGCTCTTGTAGTTGCGGTACTGTTCGGGGTGCATGGCGAGCTCAAACAGCTCTTCCTCGTCCTGTCCGGCATCCCATCCGTTGTCGGCCAATTCCTTGCGGAAGTCGGGCAGCGCATTCTTCAACAGCGTGTGTGGGTCGGCGTCAGTGAATTGCAGCCCCTTCTTTTCTGCGATTTCCTTGATTTCGGGCGCAATCTCGCCAGGCACACGGCCGCTGCGGCCGAGAATCATGCCCCACATGGAGTCGTCCATCATCACGAAGCGGCCTTTGCCCTGCTCGAGGGTGAGGAGATTCAGCAGCGCGATGTTCTTGGTGTACTGTGAGAACGGCGTGACGAGGGGTGGGTATCCCACGCGCGGCCATACATAAGCCACCTCGTCAAACAGCTTGATGAGCAGGTCGTCGGTGGACAGCTCCTTTTCGCCCTTCTTGCGGCGCAGGTTGTTGATGGTGGTACGGATGCCACCGAGGTCAGACATCATCGACCCCATCATGCCACCCGGCAGCCCACAGGTCAGGAGCAGCGAGCTCATGATTTTGTTTTGCGGGTTGATGAAGTAGCCGAGCCACTCGTCTATGAACTCCTGTGTCAAGGCGCGGGCCTTCATGTAAGCGTCCATGTTGATGTCGGCCACGTCGAAACCGGCATGGCGGAGCATGCTCTGCACGGAGATGATGTCCGGATGGACCTTGCCCCACGATAGCGGCTCGATGGCTGTATCGATGATGTCGCAGCCGTTCTTACACACCTCCAGCACGGAAGCCATAGACAGACCAGGGCCCGAGTGGCCATGGTACTCAATGACGATGTCGGGATGCTTGTCCTTGATCATCTTTGTGAGCTGGCCAAGGAACGTCGGCTGGCCGATTCCGGCCATGTCCTTGAGGCAGATTTCCTCCGCCCCGGCGGCGATCTCCTCGTCGGCGAGCTTGGCGTAATACTCCAATGTGTGGATCGGGGAGGTAGTGATGCAGAGCGTGCCCTGCGGGGTCATGCCCGCCTCCTTGGCCCATCGGATGGACGGGGCTATGTTGCGGATGTCGTTCAGACCGTCGAAGATGCGGGGAATGTCCACTCCCTGTGCGTGCTTTACGCGGTACATCATTGCGCGAACGTCATCGGGCACGGGGTACATACGCAGCGCGTTGAGGCCGCGGTCGAGCATATGCGTTTTGATTCCCACCTCATTGAAGGGCTTGCAGAAGGCACGGACAGCCTCGTTAGGGTTCTCACCGGCCAACAGGCTGACTTGCTCGAATGCGCCGCCATTGGTCTCCACACGGGAGAAGCAACCCATGTCGATGATAACGGGAGCTATGCGCTCCAACTGATCCTTACGCGGTTGGAATTTTCCTGAACTTTGCCACATGTCCCGATAGACGAGACTGAACTGAATCTTTCTTTTCATATAAATTGAATTCAATTTCTTCCTCAAAACAAAAAGTTGGTTACCGTGTAGCCATACGAGTTGCAAAATTAGGTAAAATATCCCAAAATGCGCCCCCTCATTATCTTTTTTAGCAGTTTTTGGCTATCTTTGCAGCCAAATAGACAAAATGAAACGAATACTCTATCCATTGATTTTCTTTGCGTTAGCCGTTCTTGTGGCTTGCAATGACACGGCGACCAGCGGCGACCAGGGCGCCATCTCCGACGAGGTGCGCCTCAAGGGCGACCATACCGTTTACGGGCTGGCTTGCGACGGCTGCTCCGACTCTGTCATCGTGGTGCTCCGCAACGAGGGGGGCGACCCGGTGCGCTACAACATTGTCAATGCGATGAAGAACAAGCAGGTCTTCGGCGAAATCACCATCGGTGACGAAGTGGCCGTCTTGGTCAATCCCCACAACAAGAATGAGGCGCTGGAAGTGATAGACTTGGAGCAACTCAAGGGCACATGGACCTTTCAGGTACTGCCGAAGCTGAAGCCCAGTGCCACTAAGACCGAGGAGCAAATCATGGCCGAGATGACCGACTCGATGAAGGCGGTGCTCTTCGTTCCGCGCGAGTATGGCTTCACGCTGATGAGCCACAATCTCGCCTCGCCTGTGGGATATGTGCAGAAGCAAAATACGCTCGAGGACGAAAGCCCGGTGTATTACCCCACCGTGACGGTCTATACGGGCTGGCATATCTACAATGGCTGGCTCTATATTTATAAGGACACGGTCGATGCACAGGGGAATCGCATTCCCAACGACTCCGTGGGACATGATGACGGGCGCATGGTCTACCTCTCAGCCGACTCCATGGCCGCTCAGTTTGGAAAGAAAGTGATGCAGTATCACCGTAAGGCCAGTGCCACAGAGGCCAACCGCAAGGCACAGGAGGCGGTGAACAAGCAGGAGAAGGACCTTTAGTGCCCACCCATTGGGTGAGCACAAAGGCGACTGATGCCCAGTGTGCTGGCCACCTGTTCGTAAGAAAATTGACAAGCTGGGAGTGTCCGGGTGTAGCTATTCGTGGCTCATGAGACGTCGTTCGGCCAGCTGCTCATACTTTGTGCCGGGCTGACCATAGTTGGCATACGGCCAAATGCTGATGCCCCCGCGCGGCGTAAACAGCCCCGTGATCTCGATATACTTCGGTTGCATGAGGCGGATGAGGTCCTTCATGATGATGTTTACACAGTCTTCGTGGAAGTCGCCGTGGTTCCTGAAGCTGAACAGATAGAGTTTCAGGCTCTTGCTTTCCACCATCCGCTGCTCGGGGATGTAGCTGATGCGGATTTCTGCAAAGTCGGGTTGTCCCGTAATGGGGCACAGACTGGTAAATTCGGGGCAGTTGAAGCGTACCCAATAGTCGTTATCTGGGTGCTTGTTCTCAAACGTCTCCAGCACCTCGGGCGCATAGTCCATCCGGTATTGGGTCTTCTTGCCCAGGGCATGCAGCCCTTCTTCTTCTCTTTTGTTTTTCTCCATAATGCAATAATTTGGTGAGGATGGGGTAAGCCATTGGTTGGAGTGGTATGCCCTTTCCCCTTGTTTTGTGTACCCACCCCACAGGGTTGGTCGCATGATAGGGATGGTATTGCTGATATTTTTAATTTATTTTTCCGCTATTTTTAATTTAAAAATCTCAGAAAAATAAATTAAAAACTCATCCTTTTTGACTTCCTTTTCTATATCAACCTTAACCTTCTGATAAGCAATAGGTTATGTATGCCCATGTGGCTCGGACAGCTTGGGGACGGTGGTTGCTCAAAGCCGCGTCCCGAGCTGACACGTCCAGCTCATCTTCCAGTATGCCCTGAAAGCGATTTAGCGTTGAAGGTCGAAGATTTTGAAGATGTTGTAGTTTACGTCTCTGTCGTAGGTATCGCCCTCGTGACGCTTCAAAGCGCGGACCACACGGATGGTGACGGGCAGCGCGACGACCTCATAGGCCGTTTTGAGCACCACTTGCCAGAGCATCAACTTGGGCAATTCATCGGCCGGCACCACGCCGCCGAGGGCCAATGGGAAGAAGACGAACGAGTCAAGGCTCTCGCCTGCCACGGTGGAGAGGATGGCTCGGGCGGAGAAGCGGCGTGCCCCGTCGTGCAGTTTCATGCGACTCATGACATAGGCGTTGGCAAAACTCCCGATGATGAAGGCCACGAAGGAAGCGAGGGCGATGCGTGGGGCAAGTCCGAAAACGGCATGGAAGCCGGCATCGTTATTCCAATAGGCTGCCCCGGGGATGGCATCGCATAGCGCACCCATGGCTACAAAGAAGAAGTTCATTGCGAAACCCGTCCAGATGAGCAGCCTTGCCTTGCTGTAGCCCCATACTTCGCAGACGCAATCGTTGATGATGTAGCTCACAGGGAAGACGATAAGCCCGCCCGTAAGACTGATTCCAAAAACTGAGATTTGCTTTGTTTCAAACGTGTTTGCCGCAATCAGGCAAACGCAAAAGAGGATGCTGAAAAGCATAAACAGCACACTCACCTGCTTTTTACTGTTGTCCATGTTCTTGTTTTGTTAAAGGGGGTTGAGCAAGTACCCCTGTTGAATGAGTTGGTCTTTGTCTCCACTGGTGTCCGAACTGGCAAGTTGGGCTTGCGGGCCGCGCGCTTCTTCGGCGTCGGCCGATTTCGTTTGTGCGGTGTGTGGATGCCCTTTGGGGCGAAGAACGGGTGCAAAGGTAGTTAATTATTCTGAAACCAGACGCTTTGTGGGTGTTTTTTTCTACTTTTGCAAAAGTTATAAATCAAGGTAAAACTAAATCAAAACGATATGAATATGAAAAAGACCATGTTGGCATGTGCACTTCTGTGCCAAGTGATGATGGCTTGTGGACAGCGCACCGACAAGGCTTCTGCTCCGCAAGGTGGTGACGATTTCGCCGCGAAGATGGAGAATGCCATGACGCAATATAAGGCGCTGGAGACAGAATACCGCCAGTTGGCCAAGGTCAAGGAGACCCCGGAGACAGAGAAAAGACTCGAAGAAATCAACCAAAAGGCTGACTCTTTAGGAAAAGTACAGATTGACATGCTGCTCAACATGTCGGAGGCTACGCGCCAGTCGAAGACCCCTGCCAAGTATGTCGCTATGGTAATGTATGACTTGGACTACGATCAGCTGAAGAAGATCTGCGATCCTTCGACGGGATATTATAACGAGCCGGAGATGGAAAAGCCGAAGAAGCTGCTCGCCGGACTGGAAAAGCGTCGCCCGGGTCAGCTGTATCATGAGCTGACGATGAAGGACCTGAATGGCAAGGAGGTGAAATTGAGCCAGTATGTGGGCAAAGGAAAATACGTTCTGGTCGATTTCTGGGCCAGTTGGTGCGGACCTTGCCGTCGGGAGATGCCCAGTGTGGTGGCTGCCTACAAGCAATTTAAGGACAAGGGGCTGGAGATTGTCGGCGTTTCGTTTGACCAACAGCACGACGCATGGGCTGCGGCTGTGAAGAGTCTGGGCATGGACTGGCCGCAGATGTCCGATTTGAAGGGCTGGCAGTGCGCCGCTTCCGAGGTGTATGGCGTGAAGTCGATTCCTTCCAACGTCCTTTTGGACCCGGAGGGCAAGATTGTCGCCACCGATTTGCGTGGTGAGGATCTGCTGAAGGTGATTGGCGAGCGGCTGAAGTAAGCGGAGTCAATCCTTGTAAGTAAGCGGGAATCTGGTGAGGTTTTGGTCTTCACCCGATTCCCGCTTATTGTTTTCTACTGCAATCGGTCATGATTTTTCGTCAGAAAGAAGCGACACTGCTTACATCTTTGTAGATTTCGGTCTGATGATTGGTTTGGGTTTCAGTTGTCACATGGTCGGCTTCCCACTGGAGCAGCAATCGCTTGGTTTCTATTCCTCCTGCGAATCCGCCGAGCTTATGGCCGGCTCCCACGATGCGGTGGCACGGAAGAAAGATGCTGATGCGGTTGCTCCCCACCGCCATGCCAACGGCTCTGGCGCTCTTGGGGTGGCCTATGCGGGTGGCAAGCTGCTGGTAGGTAACGGTTGCTCCGTAGGGAACTGTCAGCAGAGCGTCCCACACTTTGCGTTGAAAATCAGTACCAATGGTGAGCAATGGAAGCTCAAACGTGTCGCGTCGGTGGGCGAAATATTCGTCAAGCAGCCTTGCCGCAGTCTGCGTAGTGGGTGAGGGCGTGTGGCTGAATGTGGTCTGTAGTGTGTGGAGCAGGGTGGACATGTTGTGCTCATGTCGCTTGCTTGCCACCCAGTCGCACAGGCACAGGCGATGGTCGTAGCATCCCAAAAGGAGAAGTCCGCAAGGACTGGGATAGGGTAGGAGATGGATGGGGACGTGTAGGGTCATGCCTTGTTGCATGATTTGGTCCGTCTCATGGCGGATGACGTATGAAACGGTTTGGGAAATGAAGCAGGGTCGGCGATTGGAGACTCCTTTGTAAAAGGAGGACCCGCCCATTCGCTGACCCTGAGAAAGACTATTCTCCGGCCTCGGTGGACTCTTCCTTCTCCGGTTCAAAGTCGGTAATGCCGGCCTTGATGAGGATGTCGTACCACTGAAGGAGCTTCTTGATGTCGCTGTTGTGTACGCGGTCGCGGTCGTAGTTGGGCAGCACTTCAGCGAAATATTTCTGAAGTTCCTCTGCAGATGCTTTGCGCCAGTTGATGGAGCAGGGCTTTCCACCCTCCTTTTCGCGCACATTGGCCAGCACATTGCCCAAGGGGACGTCCTCCTCATCGGTGTACATGGCGATGTCGGCGAGGTTGGTCACGCGCTCGCTGGCAAAGGCCGGCCGGCGTGTATGGGCTTCATCGAGTGATTCTACGATAAGGTTGTTGTTGCCGCGGCTTATGAGTTGGTAAAGGCCGGGGCGGCCTGCGATGGAAAGAATGGTCTGTTTCATTTTTTCTTTGTTATCTTTTTGTTTTTATTTGTTAAGTTGAATCTTCCTTGACTGGATGGCTTTCAGTACTTTGTCGAGCTGCGGACCGAGTGGAAGCCGACCGTCGTTGACGATTTCAAAGTCGCTTCTGTCAAGCAATGTCTCCTGTGGCAGTTGGCGGTTGATCCATTCCTGCGCCTTCTCTCTGGTGATGTGGTCCCGGCTTATCACGCGCTGGATGCGTGTTGTGATGGGGGCGGTGACGCAAACGACGTGGTCGGGGTGGATGCGCTCATCGAAATGACTGTCGAAAAGGATGGCAGACTCAATCCATTCCGCTCCCGAATGCAGAAAGTCGGCGGCTACGGCAGGATGCACGATGTCGTCAATGGCCCGTGCGTTGCGCCCGTCCTGGAGGAGAAATCGTCTCAATAGGGGCTTTTGGAGTTGTCCGTCGGGAAACAGTTCCGTGCCGACGAGCGACGAAAGCCGCTGTTGCAGGACACGGGACGTGCGCATGAGTCGTTTGGCTGCGGCGTCGCAGTCATATACTTGGATTCCTTTCTGGGCCAGAAGGCGGCTCACATACGACTTGCCGCTGCCTATGCCCCCTGTGATGGCTACTATCATCCGGGTGCTATCTCTGCTCAATGAGGTAATCGACCCATTCGGTAGCGGGCTTGGCTGAGCGCACTCCTGGCGGCATGGCATGGAGAACGATTCGGCATTTGTCCCCCTTGCGCTTGATGACCTCGTTGTAGTCGACGACCAGTTTGAATCCTACTGGCGACAAATCCTTTCCGTCTGAGGTCTTGGGCATCCTGCGCAGGATGTTGGTTCCGACTACGAACTGCACTTCTACGCTGCTGGGAAAGGTGCGGAGCACTTTATCTTCGGGCAGGTTGATGCACTCGATGGGCACCTGAACGCTCTCTTCGATGAGCACGTCGGCAGTAAACTCGGCACGCACTTTGTCGGGGATGAGCTTCGCGCCGGTAATCTTTCGTAAGCCGATGTTGATGACCTTGCGGTCGGTGAAGTTCTCCACCTCAATCCGTTGGGTGTAGGCAGCGTTGATACTATCAAGCAATGGCCTCGACGCATAGACGGTCACGCTGTCAGGAAAGAACCGGATGCCGGCAAGATAGTAGTTCTGTCGTGGGCGGACAATGCCCGAAAGGCGGACTGGGATTTTCTTGCAGAGTCCGTAGTTGTAGTAGAACTTGATGCGATCGGACTTGATGGAGACTATCTTTGAGCTTTTGGCGAGCTGCTGGTAAATCTGTTTCTGGATGTCGGCAGCGGGGATTGAGCCTGAGCCTTTGCCGTCAGAGTAGGCGGTGAAGTCGAAAAACAGTGGGCGGAAGGGCGCATCGGCAAGGTAGGCCGCTATCATATAGCCCTTGTCGCGCACGGTAAAGCGGACCACACTGTCCGGTTCGTCGGTAATCACCACCCTGCGGGGCACGCCGGCCAGCCGGAGCGAGATGGTCATCTCCTTCTCATAGGTCTCGTTGAGGGTCATGATGAGCCAGAAAACGCTGCTGAGAAAGAGAAAGAACAAAAAAATCAGAAACTGCTTGTTGAGTATTCTTAACAAGCAGTTTCTGACCTTTTCGAGAGCACGCCACATATTCTCCATGCACCAGACGTCGTTTGTTGTCCGTTGAGAGTCCCGGTTCTGTCGAGTGACCGGGACTTATTTCTGTTTGTTTTCCAGTGTGTCCTGTACGCCGCGGAAGACGTAGCTCTTGTCAACGGTGATGACAACGCCGCGCGCAATCTCCACGTCCACCTTGTTGTTTGCTGCGTCTATGCGCTTCACTGTGCCATAGATGCCACCTCCTGTGACCACGGCGTCACCCTCTGCGAGTGAGTTTTGGAACTCCCGAATTTGTTTTTGCTTTTTCTGTTGAGGCCGAATCATGAAGAGCCACATGATGGCAAAGACTGCCACCATCATCAGAATCATGGGCAATGGGCTACCTTGCCCACTCTGACCTTGGGCGGCCAGCAGAATGAATGTTGTCATTTTCGTATTCTTTGTTGTTGATAATTATACTTATTGATGCAGGAATCGCATTTGTTTTCTCCCAATTAGCTTTCGCTTTCTTTGCGCAAAGCTATCGCCTTCTCATAATCAAGATGCGGGAGTGGATGTGCTTACGCCTTGTGGAGTCTGCTCAGAAGCCTTGTCGGTATTGCACTTCTTCCTGTTTGTACCCTTTCTATTTTAATCCCGGTGAGTTATGCGGCGGGGTTGCATCGGCTTGAGCAGTCGGCCGGTTTCGACCAGATGACGTGCGATTGCGTCAAGCATCCCATTGATATATCCGCCACTTTTGGGGGTGGAATAGAGCTTAGCCAACTCTACATACTCGTTGATGGTGACGCTGATGGGGATGTTCGGGAACGTAAGCATCTCGGCAATGGCAATCTGCATGATCACTACGTCCATGTAAGCAAGGCGTGAGAAGTTCCAGTTTCGGCTGGTCTCGCTCATGTATCGCTGGTAAGTGTCGGCGTTGAGGATGGTGCTTCTAAAGAGCTTTAAGGCGAAATCGCGATCCTCATCGTCGTCATATTCGGGCAAAAGTTCCTGGTCGGCCTTGTTGGCAGGGTCGAAACGCTTGATGGTCTTGAGGACAAAGGTGTCGACTATCTCCTTGTCGTCGTTCCAATAGAGACTCTTCTCCTCCAGAACGGCATCGAGATCCTCGTTGCCTTGAATCAGGGTGCGGTAGATACGGCGCCACAATTCGCGGTCGGCCTCGTAGCTGTCGTCATCACTTTCCATGTATTCCTTGTACAGAGGGCTCTGTTCTATCTGGTCACAAAGTTTGCGAACAGCCTCAATGTCGTTCTCCCAACTCATCTTCTTGTCCTCCATGAAGAGGTTGAGCTGCTTGTTCTCCTCCAGCTGGGTGGCGAACTTGTTGAACGTAAAACGCTGCGAGGGTGCTTCAGTTTCCTCTCTTTCTGCCCGCCTTGTGGCTATATCGACCCGCCGGCGCTCCTCTTGTGTGATGGCAACAATCAGCTCAAGCAGATAATTGTAGAGGTCGTAAGCCTTTGAAAGGCTGAATAAGAGCTCTTTTTCGGCCGTGTCCATATTATGATTGCCGTTCTGATAATAGGCATAGGTTAACTGAACTATCTTGACTCGTATTAGCTTTCTGTTGATCATAACTACTTATGGTGCGAACTTTGTTTCCGATTTTGCAAAAGTAGGGAAATTTATTGAACCACGCAAGTAAACAAATCGTTTTTCCATGTTTTTCCTTTCTTTTCTTGTTGGATTCGGTTAAAAGCAGTAACTTTGCACCGCTTTTTTACTAAGCACGTCTCGTGTGATGGTGAATTAAGGCAATTTTATAAATCCATCTTAATTTAGAGTAACACAATGAAAGAGATTAACATTACAGGTCAGAAGCGTGAAGCCCTTGGAAAGAAAGCTTCTAAGCATTACCGCAAGCAAGGTTTGGTGCCCTGCAACCTCTATGGTGAGAAGAAAGGCGAGAACGGTTTGCCTCAGGCTCTGTCCTTCCTTGCCCCGATGTCCGAGCTTCGCAAGCTCGTCTACACGCCGCATATCTATGTCGTCAACCTCATCATTGACGGCGAGAGCCATCCAGCTATCATGAAAGAGCTGCAGTTCCACCCCGTCACTGACGCGCTGCTGCACATCGATTTCTATGAAGTCAACGACCAGAAGCCTATCGTCATGGGCGTGCCTGTGAAACTTCTGGGTCTTGCTGTGGGTGTACGCGCTGGTGGACGCATGAACCTTTCTATCCGTAAGATCAACGTTCTCGCTCCTTATCAGCAGATTCCGGAGCACCTCGACATCGATGTGACGAATCTGGCCATTGGCAAAAGCATCAAGGTAGGAGAGCTCTCCTATGAGGGTCTGGAGCTTGTCACCCCGAAAGAGGTGGTGGTCTGCTCCGTGAAGGCTACCCGCAACTCTTCCACTGCTACTACAACTGAGGAAGAAGAGACCGAAGAGCCGCAGCAGTAATCATCCAGTAGGATATGGACAAATATCTGATTTGTGGCCTGGGCAATCCCGGAAGAGACTACGAGATGACCCGCCACAATACAGGATTCATGGTATTGGACGCCTTTGCAGAGGCGTCCAATCTTGTTTTTGAAGACCGCAGATACGGTTTTGTCGCCGAAACCTCACTCAAGGGACGCAAGGTTCTCCTGCTCAAGCCGACCACCTTCATGAACCTTTCTGGCAATGCGGTGCGCTATTGGCTGGACAAAGAGCGGATAGACCAGAGCCGGTTGCTTGTCGTGAGTGACGACGTGGCATTGCCGCTCGGCGCGTTTCGCCTGAAAGGCAGCGGCTCAAATGGCGGCCATAACGGCTTGGGGCACATCCAACAGCTGATAGGTCAGCACTACGCGCGGCTCCGTATGGGCATAGGAAACGACTATCCGAGGGGCGCGCAGGTGGACTGGGTGCTCGGAAAATACACCGAAGAGGATTTGAAGACGCTCCGTCCTGCCATCGAAACGGCTGTGGAAATCATCAAGAGCTTTGTCCTTGCGGGCATTGATGTCACCATGAATCAGTACAATCAGCTCGGAAAGAAATGAGTGATACAGCGAGAATAGACAAATGGTTGTGGGCCGCCCGCGTCTTCAAGACACGTTCGATGGCTGCTGATGCGTGCAAAAACGGGCGTGTAACGATGGCAGGTGTCACCGTGAAGCCGTCCCGACCCATCAAGGCAGGAGAGGTGATTGACGTGCGAAAGCCTCCCATTACCTATTCCTTCAAGGTGCTCAAACCCATCGAAAGCCGTGTGGGAGCCAAGCTGATTCCCGAAGTTTACGAGAACGTCACGTCCCCGAAGCAATACGAACTCTTGGAGATGAGCCGCATCAGCGGCTTTGTGGACCGTGCCCGTGGTACAGGTCGGCCTACAAAGAAAGACCGCCGGCAGATGGATGCCTTCATCGAACCGACCCTTTTTGGCTTCGATGATGACGACGACGACTTCTAATCCGCAGCTTTTTTTGGAAAAGACACACCACTGACCCCACGGACAAGCTGACAGCTTCCCGTGCCATCAGCCTACTTTTTACAACATCTTTTGGCGTGAGTTGTGTTATTTCGCGCTTTCTTCCGTCTGGTTATATTCTGCTTTTCGCTTCGGGTTCATTGGAAACCAGCCTTTCTCCACCCTTTTTTTTTGCTCAAACAGCTCGCCGATGCTCCACAGAAAGCTCGCTCCTGTGACCCCACAGACTGCCGACCAGAACAGCGACTCCACGAAAAGGGCGCCAACGAGGCATCCCACACCAATGAGGAGAAAGATTGCCCATGGGCGCGTGCCAAAGTAATATTCCGCCTTGATGACGATGGGGTGGCAGATACCGATGACGAGAAACGTGCAGACGGCCAAGAGAAGACCGTTGAAATGGAGTTCCATAGCGTATTCTTATATTGATTGCCGTAATGGGACTTTGGGCACATCCCTTCTCATTCCTTTATGCACGGAGGCCGAGGAGGAATAGGAGTGCGCACAGCTTATCTTTGGCAAAGATACGAATTTTTTCCCAATCCTTGTTCCCGTTCCGTTTTTTTTGATTATATTTGCAACGGATAAAGTAGCATTCGACAATGTGTGCGCAAGCACTTATTGTGTCCGTTTGCACCATCACCACACGACATCAAATAAAAATTTCAATTCATAAAAACTTACTTCTATGGATAACAACGAAGCACTTATTGCACAATGTGAGGCCAAGGCAAAGCAATGGCTGGCCCCAGAATTCGACGAAGCGACCCGAAAGGCTGTCCAAGCCATGCTCGACAACGCCGACAAGACCGACCTCGTGGAGTCGTTCTACCGCGACTTGGAGTTTGGTACGGGCGGATTGCGCGGCATCATGGGTGCGGGCACCAACCGCATGAACATCTATACCGTCGGCATGGCGACCCAGGGATTTGCCAATTACTTGAAGAAGAACTTCAAAGACCGCGACCAAATCAGCGCCGTAGTGTGCTTCGACTGTCGCAACAACTCCCAACTCTATGCCCGGACGGTGGCCAATATCTTCTCCGCCAACGGCATCAAGGTGTACCTTTTCGACGAGATGCGCCCCACCCCCGAGTGCTCTTTCGCCATCCGCCACTTCAAGGCACAGGGCGGTGTGAACCTCACGGCCAGCCATAACCCCCGCGAGTACAACGGCTACAAGGCTTATTGGGAGGATGGTGCACAGGTTCTCGCCCCACATGACAAGGGAATCATCGACGAAGTGAGCAAGGTGAAGATTGCCGATGTGAAGTTTGAGGGCAACGACGCGCTCATCCAGATGGTGGGTGAGGACGTGGACACGCCCTACCTGGAGAAGATCAAGTCCATCTGCATCGACCCCGAGGTCATCCGTCACCAGCACGATCTGAAGATAGTCTACACTCCGCTCCATGGCGCAGGACGCGTGTTGATACCGCGCTCGCTCAAGCTCTGGGGCTTTGACAACGTGCATTGCGTGGCTGAGCAGATGGTCAAGGACGGCAACTTCCCCACCGTCGACCGCCCAAATCCAGAGTTTGCCGAGGCATTGACGCTCGGACTGCGCGATGCCAAGGCCATCGACGCCGACATTCTCATGGCCAGCGACCCCGATGCCGACCGTGTGGGCATGGCCTGCAAGGACGACAAGGGCGAGTGGGTGCTCATCAATGGCAACCAGACGTGCCTGATATTCTTGTGGTACATCATCACCAACCGGCAGGCTGTGGGCAAAATGAAGCCCACCGACTTCATCGTGAAGACCATTGTCACCACCGAGGTCATCCGGAAGATAGCCGAAAAGAACCACATTGAGATGCGCGACTGCTACACGGGCTTCAAATGGATTGCCCGCGAAATCAAGATTTCCGAGGGAAAGCAGCAGTATATCGGCGGCGGCGAGGAGAGTTACGGCTTCTTGGCCGAGGACTTCGTGCGCGATAAGGACTCCGTAAGTGCCTGCTCCCTGCTCGCAGAGATTTGCGCCTACGCCAAAGACCATGGCAAAACGCTCTACGACATACTCATGGATATCTACAAGGAGTATGGCTACAGCAAGGAGTTCACCATCAATGTGGAGCGTCCGGGCAAGACGGGAGCCGACGAGATCCTGGAGATGATGTCCAATTTCCGTGCCAACCCGCCTAAGGAATTAGCAGGAGTGCCCGTCTGCCTGTGGAAGGACTACAAGACCCTTGAGGCAACCCACGCCGACGGCACGCAGACGAAGCTCGTCATGCCCGAGCCGAGCAACGTGCTGCAGTGGTTCTGTACCGATGGGACGAAGGTGAGCGTGCGTCCATCGGGCACTGAGCCAAAGATAAAGTTCTACCTTGAGGTGAAAGACACCATGAAGGATGTCTCCGACTTTGCCGCTTGTGAGGAGAGGGCAAAGCACAAGATCGAGGCCATCAAGGCCAGTCTGAAACTCGCTTAGCGGGAAAACGCTGTCCGATTCGCCCGGCAAACGCATGGTGAGATATGGTGTAAGCCATGTACCCGATGCGTTTGCCGGGCGATTCTTTTTGTAGACAATCACCTTTTGGCCTTCTCCAGTCGGCTTCGTGCCATACGTGGCGGCACATACATGGCGGTAGATAGGAATGTCTTGATTTTTCAGAACGGCCCACCTCGTCACGTTAGCCCTTGACTCATATCATTCATGAGAGTCTATTACCCAAAGGCTGCTCGTAGGGTTCATTTAATTTGTTGATTATCAAAGCGTTGCGATTCAGCCCATATTGCGAGGCTTTATGGCCTTTATCACGTTGCCATTTAGCCCCTTTGACCAGCCAATATCGGCTCTATTGCGTGGTGAAACCAGTGATTTTCCAACGCAGTGGAATCGATGAGGTCTCGGGAGTCCGCATTTTGTAAAAGTTGTTTTTACTGAAAACAACTTAATTTCTCAAACATTTCCATAAATCGGAGCGTCTTGAGGACGTAAATGCAGGGATAATATGTAAATTTGTACCGCAGTAGTTCGGCCTCCCTTTTCGGGAAGCTGCACTTCGCACCGCAGCGTTCGCATTTCATTTCTGCACCGCTGCTCGTCTTTTCCCAGCTGGGAAGCCTAACGAAAACAACCTATTGATATGACGCTCACACTGATAATTCTTTCCCTTACCGTTGTCTTCTTCGTCTGGGGCCGCATCCGCAGCGACGTGGTTGCGCTTTCCGCACTCGCCGTTTTGATGATTTCCGGCGTGCTCACCCCCGATGAGGCCTTGGCTGGATTCTCCTCCCCCGTGGTGATTATGATGGCAGGGTTATTCGTCGTGGGTGGTGCCATCTTCCAGACAGGATTGGCGCGAGAGGCCGGAAAGCGTATGATGGGACTTGCCCGGGGCAACGAGACACGGGCATTCCTGCTTGTCATGCTCACCACGTCGGTCATAGGGGCTTTTGTGAGCAACACCGGCACGGTGGCTTTGATGATGCCCATCATCGTCAGTATGGCCGCACAAGCCGGTTTCAGCAGCTCGCGTATGCTCATGCCCCTTGCCTTTGCGGGCAGTCTGGGGGGTATGCTGACCTTGATAGGCACGCCCCCTAACCTCGTCATCAGCGAGACGCTTGCCGAAGGAGGCTACAAGAGCCTGTCGTTCTTCTCCTTCCTGCCTGTCGGTCTTGCCGTCATCGCCATTGGCGTGGCCTATCTGCTGCCGCTTTCCAAGACGCTCGTGCGGAAACAGCGGGCGGGGCGTGTAGCCGAGGACGGCAAATCGCTCGACGACTTGGTCGAAGAGTACCAGTTTGCGGGCGGTCTGCGCCGCTACCGTGTCCCTTCGGGCAGTGGGATGGTAGGGCGGCAGGTGGCTGATTTGGCCTTGAAGCCACGCTATGGAGTGACCATCCTGGAGGTGCGCAGTGAGGAAAACACGGCGTTGGGGATGGTGCGCAACGTGAGTCAGAGTGTCGTCACGGGGCAGACGGTCATAGCCAAGGGCGACATTCTCTACCTCGTGGGGCGCAAGGAGGGCATGGAAGCCTTGGCGCGCGAGTGGGGACTGGAGCGGATGAAGGGAGCCACGCTCGACTTCTACGACATCGGCATAGCCGAGTTGGTGCTGCTCCCCTCGTCGAAACTGGTGGGGGCTACCCTCAGCGAGGCACGTCCGAGGGAACGCTACGGCGTCACAGTGCTGGGCATACGGCGTGGGGAGGAGTATATCTATGAGGACTTGGGCTGCCAGCGATTGCATGGTGGCGACGTGTTGCTGGTTCAGGCGCGGTGGGAAGATTTGCTGTCGCTGGGCAATGACATCGACAACTGGGTCGTCATGGGTCGCCCCGACAAGTCGGTCAGTAAGGTGACGCTCGACTACAAGGCCCCTGTGGCTGCGCTCATCATGCTCCTGATGGTGACTGTTATGGTGATGGGGTGGGCCGCCCCCGTCGTGGCGGTCATCGTTGCCGCCCTGCTCACCGTCCTGACGGGCTGCTTCCGCAAGGTGGAGGATGCCTACAAGACCATCAACTGGGAGAGCCTCGTGCTCATTGCGGCCATGATGCCCATGGCTACGGCACTGGAGAAGACGGGCGTGTCGGCCTGGGTGTCGTCGGGACTCGTCGGCGCATTGGGAGAATGTGGCCCCCACGCGCTCTTGGCGGGTATCTATTTCACCACTTCGGCCATGACGATGTTCATCAGCAACACCGCCACGGCCGTACTCATGGCGCCCATCGCCCTCACGGCGGCGCAGCAGACGGGTGTCATGCCCTATGCTTTCCTGATGGCAGTGACGCTCGGAGCGAGCATGTGCTTTGCCTCTCCGTTCTCCACCCCGCCCAATGCGCTCGTCATGAAGGCCGGCCACTACACCTTCATGGACTATGTGCGCATCGGCTTGCCGCTTCAGGTCATCATCGGCGTAGCCATGACGTTTCTCCTTCCCTTGCTCTTTGGGCTGTAGTGGCAGCGGCAGTGGTGCACACCTTGGTCGCCAGCTACCTCTGCTTCGCCCTGTTCCATCCGTAGCTCTCGATGTGGTGGGGTGAGCCTCACGCTCTGGTTTCGCCCGCAATGTGGATCAAAAAGTCATGAAGGTGACTGATGAAAGTGAAAATTCGTGTTTGTAAAATCAAGATACAACAACGAGTCATCTGACCCACACCACATAATCGGCCTTGCGTGACTTTGGTGCAGCAGGCTCTTTCAAAGCATATCCAAGCGCAACATGCCCGATTCCCTCGTAGTTGCCCTCTATGCCCCACTTCTTGAGCATTGCTTTGCCTTCGGCAGAGGAGAACACTTCCTTGGCGCGGTGAATCCAGCAAGAACCCAGACCCAAGGCATGGGCGGCGTTCATCAGGTTGCCCATGACGAGCGATCCATCATAGAGATACGTAGAACACTCCATGTCAGCGAGGACTATCAGTATCACCGGTGCTCCGTAGAAAGGATCGGAGGTGTTGCCCATCACCTCGGCGTTAAGCGCAGAAAGGCGGTCGCGCACGGCCTTGTCCTTGACTACGATGATTTTAGGCGACTGCATCCCCTTGCCGGTAGGGGCATACTCCCCGGCCTCCACAATCTCTTGAAGCAATTCATCACTCGGTATGCGTTGTGTATCAAAGCTGCGCACGCTGCGCCTTGTCCTCAATAGGTTCAAAGTTTCGTTCATAATGCTATGTGTTTGCTGTTTCTGTCATGGATGATATTGGCCATATTGTCCGATGCCCAACCTATCAGTTCATTCGTAATGGGAATGAGTGACAGCGTGCGGTCGGTAAGACTGTATTCCACTCGTGGCGGTACCTCGGCATATACTCGGCGGGTTACATATCCGTCGGTTTCGAGTGTGCGCAGCGTACTCGTCAGCATCTTTTGTGAGATGTCAGGGATAAGCCTTCGCAGTTGGCTGAATCGCATCGGCTGTTTGCCACCTTGGTTCAGTGTGTACAACACGAGCAGCGACCACTTGTCGCATATTCTTGCCAGGACATTGCGAATGGGGCAGTCGGTACAAATCGTTTCCTTTATGGCTCTTGTCATAATCGTAATTGCCTTATAGTCAGTTTTAGGCTACAAAAGTAACCAATAAACTCAACAACACAAACCTGAAAAAGTTAATGTAGCTTAATCCCCTTGCGAGCAAATGGCTGAAAATCATCAACGGTAACATTATGGTAACTATCTCACCTCGTCGTGCCTTCTTGCAGTGAACGATAAATAAGGGTAACTTTGCAATGTGAAATATAAAACATCAACTCTAATACAGCAATAGCAATGAAAGAAGCAAAGACCATCGCAAAGTTGGAGAATGCCACAGCTTTAGACTTTGGCAAGTTCAGTGAGTTAGGAGAATACGTGTTGAAACTCAGTCCCGAGGTGAAGATTCCGGGAAAGGTTTTCGGCGGATCCTTGGTAGGAGCGACGGGTTGTGAGTTCTCGTTCCAGTCTTTTGCTCCAGGTACGGAAACTGGTTTTCTTCACAGTCACAAGCACCACGAGGAGCTGTACTTCTTCCTTAGTGGTAAGGGTGAGTTTCAAGTAGACGGCAAGGTGTTCCCCATAGGTGAGGGCAGCGTGGTCCGGGTAGCTCCGGCAGCAAAGCGTTCAGTGCGCAACAATGGCACCGAACCGTTGGTCATGCTTTGCGTGCAGTACCGCAGCAACACCTTCACCGCCGAGGATGCCACCGACGGAGTAATCTTGAATGAAAAGGTTGTGTGGTAATTTACCTCCAATCGGGTATTGGAACGGAATCGGCAAGAAAACGAAACGTATTCTATCTTCCCATCTCATGTCACGGTTTCTTTCGGCATCCGGTTTCCGTAAGTGTTTCGTTATAGCCCCATGTCCTCAACACTTACGTTGCAACCAGCACGAAACTGACAGCAATCTGAGGACGAAATCTAATGATTGATGTAGGTTTAGAGACGCAAACATTCGGTATCAACACATAGTTGTACTGAAAAGGCGCAAGAAAGAAAATTTTTCTTGTGCCTTTCTTATAGTTCGCTCGGCACGAGCATGGTTAGTTGTGTTACGTTGATTAGCTCTCATTTTCAAGCGATTACATTAGGGCTAACAGGGTATTTTGTGATAGTAGCTGCATCCTTTCTTGAATTTAGTTGTCATAGCGGAATATTCTTGCTATCTTTGTGCGTGAAAAAAGCAAATAAAAATGGCAAAGAAAAAGTCGAAAATCGTTCAGAAGTTCCTTTCTCCCGAACGCTTTCTGAAGGAAAGAATGCGGATGCTGGAGATAGGTGACTGCTATGTGAATGACGATATCTTTAAGGTCGGTTACGGCAACGTAGTCGTTTCGAGAAGACATACAGGCGGAAACGTTAGCTATGGGGTATTTCTTGTCGACACGTGGTGTCTTGGTGTGAAATTCTGTAGCTATGTACTTCGTGTCAGTGAAGAGGAGTTTGAGCAACTTGTCGAGCACATGAAGGCCTATGATATGCGTAAGGCAACCTACGAAGAGGCGCATAACATCATCTACGGGGCGGTGGCCTTTGCTGAGGAAGCCGGCATTAAGCCGTGCAGCAACTTCTCTTTGGCACAGTATTTCCTTGAAGAAGACACTGATGACGTGCCACTCATTGAATACAACTTTGGAAAAAACGGGAAGCATTCCCTTGTCGCAAATAGTATGTCAGAGGCCAGTAAGTATCTTTCGACATTAAAAAAGAACCTTGGTGATGATTTTGACTACATGATACAGACGGATGATGATGATGGTGATGAAGATGAAGAAGGAGAGGATGAGTTCTATGATTACGATGCCAGGGCATATACCTACTTTAACCACAACTTGCCTACGGAGATAAAATTAGAAAATAGCGGGCTCCTCAAAATGTTCTCCGATAAACAGAACGCATTGGCGTTGCCTGAGGAAGAGATTTCCAAGATTATGGCAATGCCGCCCGGCAGTCTGAGAAAAGATTTGGAAAACATCGTGCTTTACGGCTTGAGGGTGTTGAGAGACGAGGACGACTCGACGAAAGAATACAAACAATATTCCCTTGCTATGGCTCATGCCGTGGCATGGTTGTCGGTAGTTGGCAACAGTACGACAAGCCTGGAAGCCGCACTTGAGACCTTAAAGGTAGACATGGACACATTCGATAAAATATTCGGTGATGCGGTGGCATGCTATCTGTTACCAACATTGGTAAAATTGGGAAAGGATGCACTGCCGAGGCTTGAGGCATTCTTGTATGAAACGGGCTTCTATTTTTCAAGAAAGACGATCGTATTTGAGGCTCTTGTTGACATTGCTTACCGATGGGAGGACAAGAGGAATGAAGTGGAAGACATGTTGAGAAAGTTCCTTTCCAAGGCAGAGTGCGATGGAACAGCTGCTGATTTTACAGATTATCACCTCAATGGCATGGCTGTTTGCGCTGCCTGTGACTTGCGTGCCGTACAGTTATTCCCGATTATAGAGCGTTTGTATAAGGATGATCTCGTTGAAGAATATCTTGCGGGATCTATTGATAGCGTGAAAGAGTGCTTGCATTCAGATGCAAATTACTGCCTTGAAGACATCGATTTGAGGGATATTTATGCCACTGCCTTACGCACGTTCGGGAAATAATTGGTAATAATGGAGGAGAAGTAATTTGTCGAAGTGCGAAGCAGCTGACTTAGTCCTGTTGGCTTGGTGGGGGCAAAGAAACGCTCTCCATACAGAAAAGGCGCAAGAAGATGAATCTTTCTTGCGCCTTTTTATGGCTGTGGCTTATTGAGAGTTCTGTGGTCTATGAAGGAATCAGAACTTCTTTCCAAATGCCATGCTGACGAATGTCTCGGCCATAATCTTGCAGTCCAAGAGCCAAGACCGGTGCTCCAGATAGTAAAGGTCGAGCTCCAGGCGGCGCAACATCTTCTCCATCGTGTCGGTGTAGCCGTTGTGTAGCGTGGCGTAGGAGGTCACTCCAGGACGAATCTGGTAGAGGTTGATGTAGCGCGGGTCGTGCTCAATGATCTGGTCGATGTAGAATTTTCTTTCCGGACGAGGCCCGACGAAGGCCATGTCCCCCTTGAATACGTTCCAAAGCTGAGGCAGCTCGTCGAGATGATGGTCGCGTAGGAAGCGTCCTATCTTCGTCATGCGGTCGTCGTGGCCGTGGGTCGTCAGTTGTGGGCCGTCCTTTTCTGCATCCGTCTTCATGCTTCTGAACTTATAGATATAGAACGGCTCGCCGTTCATACCGATTCTTTCCTGCTTGAAGATGGCCGGACCACCGTCCTCTCGCTTCACCAACACGTAGCAAAGGAGCAGCAGTGGAGAGAAGACAATGAGACACAGCGTCGACACGACAAGGTCGAAGACCCGCTTGGACAGCTGTCCTGACTTTGACATTCCGTCAGGGATGTATTCTGCTTCTTGTTCTGCGAACAAGATAGTAGGGGTTAGTGTCGTTGTCTTAATGACCATGTTGTTAACATTCTGTTTCATTCCTATAACGAAGCTCACCCTTTAATATTGTGTGGCCCGCAAAGAAACTCTTCGCTTTGGCGTGTTTTCCTCCGTATTTTGGATTCATGTTGCAAAGGTAAGGATATTTCTTGACTATGCCAATATTGATGAGTTAAAAAAGAAATGAAACTCGGATGGCTTGGTTTTTCTTGTAGATAGTTTGCATATTAGCGTGAAATAGCCTACTTTTGCATCGTTTTGTTTCGGCTCTTCATTATGTCAGAAAAGTTGGATCGGGCAGTTATTAATCGCAAGAATAATGATGAAAAAGGTGTTGTTTGGGGCGATAGTCGCCGTCGTATTGGTGTTGTCCATGTGCTCTTTCGCCCAGCTGCGCAAGCATGTTACAGGTCAACGTTCTTCTGAGGCGCAGTATCAGTTGGTGTTTAGCGACGATTTCAATCAAAAAGACGGCACCCAGCCCGACCCAAAAGTGTGGCAGCGGAGCGTTCGCGGCACTTCCCGGTGGAATCGTTGGATCAGTAATTCGCCCGAAGTGGTGTTCATCCGCAAGGGTAGTCTGGTCTGTCGTGCCATCCCCAACACCCATGAGCAAGGCGATACCGCCGCAATGCTGACCGGGTCGGTCGATACGCGCGGCACCTTCGCCTTCCAATATGGCAAGATAGAGCTACGGATGCGCACCAATTTCCAACCCGGCAACTTTCCGGCGGCCTGGCTTCTGCCCAAGCAACCAGCAGCTCCCCATCCGTATAGTGGCGAGATTGACATCGTGGAGTTCTATGGTCTGAACCCTGAGGCGTATCATACGGCGCACTCTTTTTGGACAACAGACCCTCGTCAAGCCGAGATGCCGCGCCATCAGTTCCATGAAGAGGTAGACGCCACGCAGTGGCACGTCTATGGCCTGGAGTGGAACAGTCGTCAACTGACATGGACTGTCGATGGCGAGGTGGTGGGAACCTACAAGCGGCTGAATACCAAAAAAGCACGTAAGGGTCTGCAATGGCCCTACGACCATCCATTCTACATCATCTTGAATCAAAGTGTGGGAGACCAGACCTGGACACCCACCATGTCAAAGGCACCAAAGTTGAATGCTACTTATGAGACGGAATTTGACTGGGTGAGGGTTTATGCGCTCAAGAAAGTAAAATGATGCCCATGCCTATCGTCACGGTCAATTGATTGTTTTCATCTGGGCACAAGCCGTAGAAGTAAGCAAAGTGAGATGATGGAAGGTGTTTGGGAATGGATAATTTTGGGTATGTCAGAATAAAGCCTTACTTTTGCAACTACGAATCGAAATTACACGACAGCTATGCACAATGACCTTGTCTCTATCATCATGCCCATGCACAACTCCGCTCGTTATGTGGGCGAGGCGATTACGTCCGTGATTAGCCAGACTTATCCTCATTGGGAGCTGCTCGTCATAGAGGATGCGTCGAATGACAACTCCTGCGACATCGTGCGTGAATATCAACATCAAGACCCCAGAATACAGCTGTTGGTCAACGACCAGCACACGGGTCGCCCCTCTTCTCCCCGAAATATGGGCGTGAGCCATGCCAAGGGACGCTATATTGCTTTTCTCGACAGCGACGATGTTTGGTTTCCTGAGAAACTGCAACAACAAATTCCGCTTTTCGAAGACGAGCGTGTAGCCATAGTCTATTCCAACTATGAGAAGATGGACGAGGATGGACACCGTGCCCACCGCATTGTGAAAGCGCCGGCGGTGGCTACTTACCGCAAGTTGTTGTCCGGCAATGTGATTGGCAACCTCACTGGCATCTATGACCGGAAGAAAGTGGGGAAGGTGGAGTTTTTACACGTTCATCACGAGGACTACGTCCTGTGGCTTTCCATTTTGAAGAAGGGATTCATCGCAAAGAATACCAACACGACGAATGCGGCCTACCGCATCGTGGCCAGCTCCATATCGGCTAACAAGCTGAAAGTGCTGCCATGGCAATGGAGTGTGTACCGCGACATCGAGGGGTTGAGCCTCTTGCGCTCCGCTTACCATTTCATCAACTATGCCATCAAGGCATATTTCAAAAGCAAAATCTAATTTGCAGTCTTTTCCCAATGCGACTTATTGGCTGATGCGCTGAATGAAATCCTTGAATCGGCGGAGCTGAGTGTTGGTGGAAAAATAATCCTCAAACAGTCTGATGGAGGGCTCGTTGAGCTTGGAAACATTCAAATGGTTGATTTGTTGGATATATTCCGATGGACTTTGGCATACTCTTCCAGCTTCAGGATAGTTGTCAATGGGGACGCCTTGGAAAGCCTCAGGTGAACCGATGACGAACTTTCCATAGCGAAGCGCTTCCACCGTCTTGGTCTTTAGGCCTGACCCCGACAGCACGGGGGCCACTACGGCAGAAGCCTGCACGTAGTATGGTGCAAGATCACTCACCCTACCCACAAACCGAATGTTGGGGTGGGCTTCCTTGTCCGGATAAGCCTCTGACAAGTTGCCAGCCACAATCAAGGGCAGTTGCGTTGACGGAGCAATCTCCTTCGCATAAAAATCTATCGCCTCCCTGTTGGCGAAAAAGTTGGAACCCACAAAAAGCAGAAAATGTTCTGGCAAGTCCAGCCGTTTTACCTCTTTTGATTCGTCGATGTCGTCAAATGAGGTAGGCAGGAGAAAGTCGGCCGAACGATTATAGATCTCGTTCAATTTGTGGCTGTCGCGTTCATTCAGCGCAATCAGATAGGAAGCGTATTGAATGCAGCAAAGTTCATTGTGCGTGATGAAGCCAACCATCATCCGATCTTGTATCTTTCTCGTGTTTTCGTATTTTTGTCTATAAAATTCTGCCTCCACGTTGTGGAAGAAGCAGATAGTCTTGAATCCGTGACGGGCAAACTCTCTAAGGTAGACCCCGTAGAAAGCACCATCGAAGAACACAAAGTCATAGTCCTTCGTCAGATGGTGTCTGAGCTGTCTGCGCAATGTGCCGGTATCGCCATAGCTTTCGCGGAGCAACACGTTCTTCAGTCTTGTTAAAAGCGATGGCGTGCCAATGGTCAGCTCCACTACCTCAACCCCTAAAGCCTTAAGAAAGGATAGGTTGCGTTGAGCCACCGCACTTCCTCCATCGCCTTTGGCCGTATAGTCACGCGAGACAAATAGAACTTTCTTCATGATTCTATGGTTGGTTTTCGTCACTTAGATGATTGAAAGGAACAGCTTCCCCATTAAGTAAGGGTAATCCCGCCCGACCTTTTAGCTAATCAGTCGGTAGGGCAATTAACTTATTCGCAGATGGTGTCGTGGATGGCATCGAGGAAACCATGCCCGTATAGCTCGTCTGGCTCTACATAGTTGCCCTCCCCCCACTCATTCCATGAGCGGAGAAAGAGAATTTTATGCTCGGGCTTCTTGTCCTTGATAACTTCCAAGGCCTGGAGAATGTGCTGCTTGAAGTGCTCAGGCGTGGCGTTGACAAACACGCCATCCATGTTGCCCGCACGTGGACTTCTGTCCCATTGCGGCATGATGTTGGGGTAGACATTCTCCCAACTATCCTCAGGAGCAAAGCAATACTTCATCACCTTTGGGTAGTCGAAACGCAAAGTTTTGAGCTGTGGGGCGAGCTTGCGCAGGAAAATCTGCGTGAGCCGCTTGTACTTTCCAGTGTAAATCATTTCCGCGCGGGGTCGTCCGAACGAACAGACGGCATCGAATCCGAGGCGCAGGAAGTCGTTGTACACATCTGCACTTGACGCTAAGTTGGGCAATCCACGCTTGACGCTGCCGTCGGGCATACGCTTTACGGTAGAAGTGGAGTGGCCCATGGCGACGAAGTGGACACCCTTCAGACCGCACTCCTTTGCCCATTTGCGCCAGAGATCCATGAAGAGCGTCACGTCAGGAAAGTGGTAAGAGTCCCAGATGAGGAAGATAGGTTTACCGTCGACGGTGATATAGCGATGGTCTTTGAATGCCTTCAACGCATACTCGAAGTGCATCCGGTAGTCCTTCTCGCCGAGGTACTCCTGTTTAGAAATGATTACCTTGGAGTCGGCCATGCCCTTTCCGCGTTGCCAAGTCTTGGTAGTCCAGTCGTGGTTGGCCCATGCAAGACAGAAAGGAAAGTCTGGTTTGCCGGAAGCCAGCACCTCATTGAACGGCCGCTGGAGCAACATCTTTCCGTTACCGCGCCAGTAGTGCCAATAGGCGAACCCTTCTACCCCCGCTTCGCGGGCGAGCTGTGCCTGCTCCTCACGCACTTCGGGCACACGTAGGTCGTAGAATCCCAGGTCGGTTGGGATGCGCGGCTGGTGGTGTCCTCTGAACAAAGGTTTCCCCTTGACCACGTTGTGCCACTCGGTAAAGCCTTTTCCCCAGACGTTGTCGTTCTCGGGGATGGGATGAAATTGCGGTAGGTAAAACGCTATAACTCTTGCTTTCATTAGCCTTCTGATTTTATTTGCTTGATAATTTTTGCTGGACAACCCGCTGCGACACAGTAATTGGGCAGGTCGTGGGTGACACAGCTGTTGGCTGCAACGACGACACCGTCGCCAATCCGAACTCCTGGCAGGACGCAAACGTTGTTGCCTAACCATACGTTGTTGCCAATGACCACCTCGCCTTTGGTCAGCAGTGGACGGGCTTCGGGGGCAGTTTGTAGGGCCTCTATTCTGTCTGTAGCCCCATGGGCATTGTCGGTGATGATGACGTTGGTGCCCGTGAGCAGGTTGTTGCCGATGGTAATGCCGCAGATAGCGGTCAGATGGGCGTAAGCACCGATGTGGCATCCATTGCCGATCTTGATTTCAGGCTTGTCCTCACCTTGCGGAAAGACCGTCAGAACGGTGTGCTTGTCTATCTCACAGTGGTCGCCTACTGTCACCAGATCCAGACGGTTGGTGCGTTCCAATGGACACCCAAGGATGGAGTTGCTGCCCCACTGTTTGAAGTGCCTACTCCAGTAGCCGGTGTAAATGTGTACGCCAAAGGCGTTGACCAGTCTGAAGAAAACTGGCGGGAAGACGTAGCTCAGCAGTTGTCCTGTTCCTTCAGCGATGGGTTTAATGAGTCCTTTCACGTTCGATTTTTTCGTATAGATTGATGATGCTGTCCGTGTACCGCTCCGGAGAGTAGTACTTACGGACGGTCAGCAAGGCCCTTTCGCGCATGGATTGCAACTCCTCTGCACTTGTAGAGCAGACCTCGTTGAGGCATTGTTCCAGCTCATTGATGTCATGAAAGCGGTAGCCAATCTCCTCCCCCGTGCATTGTAGGCCATTGTCAAACTGCTCTTTTGTGCCGGCAGTGTCGCGACCAATGGTGATGCTTCGGCTGAGCATGGCTTCAGGGAGACACCTTCCAAATCCCTCAAAGTAGGATGGTACGATGGTGGCCACGGCATGGCTCATTAGGGAAACCATATCCTTGCGTGGACCAAGGTAGAGAATCTCCTTTTCCGTAAAGCCGTTGTGTCGCAGAAAATCCATAGTCTCACGAAAGTATGCTTCCTCAGCGATGTCGCCAGCTATGGCCAACGCTGGGAACTCTGTGCCCTTCTTTTTCGTGAACAGCGTGTAAGCCACTGCCAGATCATACAACCCTTTGCACTCCTCAATGCGTCCGGCATATAGAAAATAGGGCCTCTTAGGCAGTGTTCCGCTTCTTTGCTCTCCCGTTATCGTGATACCGTTGTAGACCACCATTGACTTGGGGTTGCCTACAAGATGGTGGTGCTGCTGTATGGCACGGGTGATGCAGAGTGTGTAGTTCTGTGCCAACCGCCTGTGAAAGACCTTTGAACTTGGGTAATAGCGCAGGTGGAAGTCGAGGTCGGCGTATTCGCGGATGTGGTAGATGTGGGGCACGCCCAGCTTTTCAGCCACCCTTTCTCCCACATCGACGACGCTTACGTTGGTATGTACGATTGCGATGTTCCTTGTTTTTACTTGCTCATAGACAGTTTGGACTGCTTTTCGAATGAGTATTCTCCTCATGAGGAGACGCGGCAAAAACAGTATTTTCTCCTTTATGTTCCTTGCGTCAGGGTAGGTGTTGTTACGATAGGGTACGGCTATTACTGCTATGCCCATTTGGCGGAGCTTGGAGACGACGCCATCTTCGTCGGGAGCCACGACCGTGGGGGTGTGGCCATGTCGCATGACACTCTTGAGAAGCGTCAGCAATGATTTTGTCGCACCACCTAAGGCATACGTCGAGTTGAGTACATACAGGATATTCATTGGCCTTCCTCCTTTTCTTTTTCTTCAGTCTCTGCATCCTCTGCAGCTGTAGGGTCGTCGTGTGCCAAGCCAAAGTAGGGCAGGTAGTTGCTGTACCATAATGGATAGCCACGCACAACAAACCCCAGAAAGGCCAGGATAAATGCGCTCATGGCAGCCCTTTTGTTGCGAATTTTGCCCAAGGAGGTGATATAGAAAATCAGCATCAGCAATGTGCCAACGATACCGTTCTCATAGATGAATACCTTATAGCCTGAATTGCCAAAATCTACGGTCTCCCGCTTCTTGCCGAAGATGATGTCTGTGGAGCCACAAAGTTTCTCAAAATCAGTGTCGAAGTCCCCCGTCACACGGTTGTTTCCCGCCAATTCTCCATCCTCCATCTCCAAACGGATGAGGATAAGATCGTGAAGCAGGTTCTCTCCGTTGTTGTAGAAGAAAGATGCCGTGACGATAGCGGCGATGAGGCCGACCATCATGACGATCTTGCCAATGAACTGTTTGCGTTGTACCCAGAGCTTTAGGAAAATCACCACCACATAGATGACGTAGGCAGCAAGGGAGAAAGAGAGCAGCAAGGCAACGAGAATGACGACGTTGTACCACTTTTTCCATTTGCCAAACTGTGTGGAGAGTAGCAACGCAGCGGTTGTGCCGAGGTGGCCTGGCTCGAGAAAAACGGAGCTGAAGCGTGGGAAAAACTCCCACAACGAGCGGTCGTCTATCATGAACAGGAAGTAGTTGGTATAGGAATAGACATCATCGCCAAATGCCGCGTCGACTCCGACGAAGGGGAATCCCACAAGGTAGAGCAGGAAGGCCGGAATGGATACCGACAAAAGAATGCCCATCGTCCTGCACAGGAAAGTCATCATCGCCCCAAACTTTTCCGTCTTCAAGCGGAAGATAGAGAAGAAAATACCAATATGAAACAGGTTGACGATGTAGCCATTGACGTTGGTCTGGTTGACAATGAGCATATAAGTGGAGATGGCGGTGTAGGCCATGACGGGGGCGATGAAGTGCTCATTGGTGAACCAGTTGTCCTTGGTGCTTTTTGATATCATCATGGCGGTGACGATGAGTACGCCCGAAGGCAGTGCATAGAGCGTCCCCAAGGGCCACATAAACCAAGGATTCAGAGAGCCGAAAAACGCCAGAAGAATGCCAAAATAGAAAAGTATCTTGACCAGTGACGTTTTATTGATGGTATGGAGATCCAGTTTCTTCAACTTCATGCGCCTATTCTCCTAACGATTCGTTTCACCACCTGCTCAGTGAAGTATTTCCGTTCTTTCCTGTTCAGTACGATGGTCCAGCTTACCCCCATGGAGACGGCGAGAGAAAGTATTGCTGTAAGGAGGAATCGGAACTTGAAGTTGAACAGCAATAGGCATCCGCCACAGACCGCACTGGTGACGATGGCCAGGGGAAGAAGGGGAAGCAGCACATGACAGAAGTAGCTTTTGATGCTCATCTGGGCCGTGATGCGGAGGTAAGGAATCCTCGACAGCGATACCATTAGCTCGATAGCAGCATAGATGACCATGGACTCCATGATCGTTCCGCCACACTTGAAGAGAACGAGAATAATGATAAGGTAGGCCAACTTCGGCGTGTACATCAGCAGGGTATAGACCTTTATCTTGCCCATGGCCTGGTTGACAGTATTTAATCCCGCTGTCATCTGGTCGCAGATGAAGCTCAGAAGCACGGTGTTACAGAACAAGGTGCTATAGGGAGGCACCTCCTTGAGCCATACAGTAAGGATGGATGGCATCTCAAACATCAGTGGAACGAGGACGATGAGCAGCAACATAGTGGAATATTTGCTCTCTTTCTCTGCCAGGGCAAAAACTTTCCGCCGGTCTTTCGTACCCTCGGCCTTCATAATCTGTGGGTTCATCGCGTTCAATATCGACGTGGACACAAACGAAATTGCCCCAAATATCTGATAGGCGATGCCGTAGGCTGCGTTGACCGTGGTGCCAAAGAAGTGGTTGAGGATGATAGCGGTTCCCTGATTGCGCGCTGCTACGGCCCCAGTCCCATAGGTTGTCCAGCCTGCAAAGCCTAATAGCTGTCCGAGGTATACCTTACTGATGTCTTGTCTCCTAATTCTCAGGGTACATTCCACAAACTTCATACAGCCATAAATGACGAATGCAAAGAAGTTGAGCAACTGAATGCCAGCCAGAATTAAGGCGTAAATCAGTAACTTGTCGGCATCAATGTATAGCAGACTGAAGGCAAGGACGAACTTCATAGCGGCATCAGCCATCTCCACAATGGAAATGTACACGATGTTTTCCCTTGCAATAAAGACCGCTTTGAAAGGTGCTGTGATGACAGTAATGAAAAGAATGCCTACTGTGATGTCATAGACCGTCTTTGCGGTTTCAACGCGATCTGGGGCAATGTTGAGGAAATCGCACATCAGCCATTCCTTGGCAGCAAGCAGGATGACCCCAAGTCCGAGGCCCAATAGTATATGAAGGAAGAAACTATTGATGAAGAAAGTCTTCACATAGTTGAGCCGGTGACGGCCATAATAGTACGAGATGTAGCGCTGGGTCGTGACCACCAGGGCATTGGTGATGAAACCAAGCATGGCGATAATGCCTCCCACGACGGAGAAAATTCCGTAATCGGAGATGCCGATAGCCTCAAGAATGATACGCATGGAGAATAGTGACAGGATGGTGGTCACTATCGCCTTGACGTATTGTACCGTCGTGTTGAGGATAATTCGCTTGGTGGGCTCCATAGCGTACACGCTTAGGCTCTTCGTATTCTACTGCTTGCTCTTGAAAAGCAAATCCTTGATACTGAAGAATGCGATGACGAAAAAGGTCATGAACACCCAGAATGCGACAAAAATCATTCGTTTCGGGCCTGTGGCCTTGATGGGAACGTCGGCTCCCTTGACCACCGTGAAGACGGGAGTGTACTGGCGGAGCTTGGCTCGGGCGGCTTCCAGCTGGGTGTTCATTGCCGTGTAGGTGTTGTATTGCATCTGCATCGTGTTCTCCAGGTCCTCGATTTTCGACTTCTCGCTCTCCAAAATGACATCCAAGTTGGCATCGGCTGTCTTGGCATAGAGCCGGCGTGTCTTTTCATACTCGGCGCGGGCGTCGTCAGCAAGCTTCTCGTAGTACTCCACATCACGGCGTGCCTTGCTCGTGCGATACTTAATAATGAAATCCTGTAGGCGCTCCCTTACCGAGTCAGCCAGTGTTTGACAGACCAAAGGATCTTGAGCTGTGGCCGTAATGGAGATGACCCCAGTCTTCTTATCCACACTGATGGCGATGTCGTCGCGCATCTTGTTGACGATGCCATCGTCTTTTTTGGAAAGATAATAGGGGTTGAATGTGCTTTTGGAGGTGTTGCCTTTGAAGTCGTTGTTGGTTTTGGGAAACAGCTTCATCACCTTTTTCATGATGGTGTCACCTTGTTGCGAGAGCCAGGATTGCTTTTGATGGTAGCGCATATAAGCGTAGTAGGTCGTGTCGATAGCATTGTCAGCGGTCACGACCCGGATGTTGAATAGGCTGGTTACGAAGCCGTTGTCCTCCATCAAGTCGGGGTAGAGGGTAGGCGATATGGCGTCTGTGCTCTGAGTAGAGGACACGTCGACGCCGAAAGAACTGGCGATAGAGCTGAGCATTCCCCCCGAGGAAACAGGATTCTCGACCTCGGGTGCCATGGTCGTACTGGTGGTGAAGGTGCGGGGCACGTCCATGATGACAATGGCGGAGAGCAATGCTGACACAGGCAAGAAAACGACAAACCACCATTTTTTCTTCCAAAGGCGGTGGAAAACGTCCCTGAGATCAATGGTGTCAGTGTCGTTAGAATCCGTGGACGGCTTTTCTGTGGAGGACTGGGAAGTAGATATTCCCTCCTCTTCGTTATCAATGCTTTCTTCCTCCTTCTCCGTGTGATCCTCTAAAGTGGAGTCTTCCTCTTTATCCTTGTTTTCGTCCTGAGCGTCGGCAGCAGCTTTTTTCTGCTCCCGCTTCTTCAGAAACTCCTCCCATTTACGCTTTATATCGAATCTGTTCATGAGTTGTCAATCTGTCCTTGTGTAGTTGTTTACTCCCGACGCTCGCCTTTTTCAGCCTCTTACTTTAAGAGATTGGCTATCGTGGCAATCACGGCGGCGATGGAGGCTGCGCTCGAACCGATGCTCAAGGTCTCGGCAAGCGACATCTTGCTTTGTGCTTTTGTCGGGACGAAGATCTCGCATCCCGGCTCCACCTTGGTGTCATGGCCTACACGAGCGACGCTGCCGTTCATGTAGAGGATGTAGGTTTGCCGCTTCTTGGCGTCGCTTGCGAAGCCTCCGGCTTGGTTGATGTAGTACGACACCTTCTTGCCTTCTACGTAACCCACAGTGTTTGAATGAAGTACAGCGCCATTGATTTTCACCGTTCCGTTATATTCCGGGATAACCAGACGGTCGCCATCGCGGAGGATAATGTCTGAGTTGCCACCCGGATTGCGCAGTGCCTCGTCCAAACGGATGCCCACGGGGTAGTAGTCTGGGATGTTGTACCGCTGCATCTCCACAGAGTTGCTTTGTTGCATTACAGAAGTTGCGCTTGCTGCGTTGGAACTTCTGGTCGCAATCTCCAACAGATTCTTCTGCTGTTGCTCTTTTGCCATGCGTTGAATCTCCTGCATACGTGTGCGTTCTGACTCGTTGGTCTTGCGTTCCAGGTGTGCGCCAGCAATGTATGCCATGTTGGTGGGCCCACCACAACGCTTTATTATGTCGGAGAGCCGGGCGTTGCGTGTCTTGATGGTGTAGGTACCGGCAAACATCACCTGCCCGACGACTTCAACGTTCTGCTGCTCATTGTAGCCAGGACTGCGGTGTACAAACACTTGGTCGAAGGGCTGGAGTACAAATCCCGGCTTGCCGTCGATGACAAAGCCGTCCTTCAAGGTGAAGGTGAAGGTCTGAGCGAGGATGGAGTCGGTCTCCAAAGCGCTTGGATTGACTATCCTCCGGCTCACGTCTATACGCACCGTGGAGGCCTTTGATGTCAGTCCGCCCGCCTGAAGGATAAAGTCCTCCAACGTCTCATTGTCCGCATACTGATAAATACCAGGGAATTGCACTTCTCCGTCTATCTTCAACGTCCGCTCTTCCTGCATGTCTGTACGGGTGGGGATGAAGAGAACGTCGCCATTTTGGAGTGGAATGTCTGCCACCCGGCCCGTCAAAATGCCTTCCACGTCGACGGCGATGACCTCCAATGTGCGGTCGGCTTTCAGACGATGCAAAATGGCACGGGTGGTGAAAGCTGCTTCTGTGACTCCCTCCGCGGCTTGGAGCAGGGTCTTGACGGAGTTGATATCACCGCCGACCTCGTACTGTCCGGGGCGGAATACGGCGCCGCGCACCTCCACCATATTGTCATAACGGGCGATAACGGAGTCGACATCGACGGAGTCGGCGTCCGAAAGCCCGAAGCTGGACATGTCAAACTCGTTCACATTGTAGATGGACCATTCGCGTCCTGTCTTGCGAAAGACGCGCACAGACTTCGTGTACGCATCGCCGGAGAAGCCTCCCGCATAGCGGATGAGCGACGCAAGGCTCTCGTTTCGCTTCATCTCATAGTACATAGGGCGCTTCACTTTTCCCGAAATATTGACCAGACAGTCGTAGGCTCCTACAACAATGACGTCGTTGTCAGCCAGATGTACGTTGCCGCGCTGTTGGCCGTTAAGGATGTAGTCATAGACATCGATGACGGAGATGAGCTTGTTGCGGCGATAGACTTTGATGTTTCGCAATGTGCCCAGGTCGCTGATGCCGCCCGCAAGGTACAAGGCGTTGAATACTGTGGCAAAAGAAGAAACAGTATATGTTCCCGGCGTTTTCACCTCCCCCATCACATTGACCATGATGGTGTGGGTCTGGCCCACCGAAAGGCGGATGGAGGAGCTGCTATACCGCCGTCCCAACTGTCGCTTTACGCGTGCGTTGGCCTCTGCTACGGTCAGTCCGCTCACTTGCACGGGGCCAAAACCCTCGATGGTCAGCACGCCATCGGGTGCCACTGTGGCCTGAATGGATTTTTGTGACGCGCCATAGATGTCGATAAAGACGTTGTCGCCCGGACCCAATCGGTAGTTTCTGGGCAGGGCCATGTTCATGTTCGGCTCGAATGAGAGGTTCTCATTGCTGAAGATGTCCCGTCCGAACACTTGCTTTTTCTTGTGTTTCAAAGCCTCCACCAGCTCTTCATACATCTGCGCGGTGTCGCCAGGTAGGATGCCGTTCAGCTCCTGCTGCATGAGAATGAACTCAGGATCGGTCTCGTCGTACTTTTTATCGGTATCGTTCTGCCTGCGCAAATCCATCATCCTTTGGGTGGAATACTGGCTTGTCTCCATCTGGGATTGGTTGTAATCCTGCATGGTTTGCTCGGCAATCTGCTGGCGCGACATCTTGTCTTTGCCAGGGGTAAGCTGGCCGTTGTTTGTCCTGCTGCGACTGTTGCCTTGACTTGCATTGCCCTCTGCGCTCATGGTGGTGCTCTTTTTCATGCGTTGGTACTGGTCGCGTACCCGTCTTATCTGTGAGATTTGCACTCCGCTTTGCATCAGCTTGGTGACAATCTGCGCTTGTGAAGTACCTTTTTGATATTCCTTGGCGATAAAATCCATCACCTGTGAGTCAGACATGGTCGTCTGTGCATTGATTCCTGAGGCGCAAAGCGTCAGCATCAAAAGCAGCAAAACTGTCTTGAGATTAGCGCGAACAAAATCCGTTGTCATTACGTTCTTGTTATATTTTCTTTATAGACAATAACTCTTTTTCCTCTGTTTTGTTGCAAAGATAGCCATTTTTTTCTTTTAAGAGAAATCTTCCCAATGTTTTTACCCGTCACCATGGGGCATTCCTCTGACTGTCGGAGGCATGGGGAAGGTCAGTACCATTGTATGGCGTTGCTCACACCAGAGCGCTTGTCATATTTGAGTGCGTCGGTCAGTGTGGCAGCATTGCAACGGAAAGTGAAGTTATAGGACGTATAGGGGGATAAAACGACAGACGCACTCATGTTGAAGCAATGGAGGTCACGCGACAAACTTGCAGTGGTCATGCTCATCTTGTGGTTGTCGAAGTCGTAGCCCGAGGAGAAATTGATGTTCCACCCGTCCGAGATGCGGATGTTTCCGCTAAGGTTGAGCGTCTGGGAGAACTTGTAGGGGTAGCGCATACTGCGTGTATTAAACTTTCCCTCAGTGTTCTCTCGCATGGTGATGCCATAGCCGATGGTGAGCGACCAAGGCATGTTGAAGCGCATATATCCGTCGCTGTCGGTCTCTGCCACGCCGCTACCACGTTTCTTTGCGCCATGTTTGCCACGCTCCATGTCGTCATCGACATTTGATTCTATGTTGGTGTCCACGCCCTCATCGTCCGCTTCGTCGTTCTCCTTGTCTTCGTTGTTTCCACCGCCTCCGAACCATTTCTTGATTTTTTCGGGATTGATGGTAAACGAGAAGTTTTGGCTCATGCCTTGAAAGCGGGGCAACCGCCCGTATCCCCATTCCGTATGGTTGCCAACATAGGGCCTGCCTTTGTCGTCCAGCTCATACGCATAGGTGGCGAATTGGGCGTTAATGGAGAAGGTGTAGTTCTTCCACCATTTCAGTCTCAGCCTCATGCCAAGGTCGCTCCATCGGTGATAGTCGGTCGCGGCGTTGTAGCTCATGTTGAATCCCAGCTCGTCGATAATGCTGATTTTGCGGTATCCCGTGGAGTCTTTGTCGCTCTTGACCTTCATTTCGATGTTGTTGCTTACATCCCAGGCGATCATCTCCGTCTTGTTGCGTCCCGGCACGCTGTACAGCTCGTTCTGATAAGGAGAGTATTCCACCAGATGCACTTCCCCGTTGGCGTCCGTGTATTGGTAGCTGTCGTAGTAACCATAGCGGCGTGCGCCGAAGTTGGGGGCGTAGGAGATGGTCACTTGTGGGGTGATGACGTGACGTATGGCCTGAATCTTGTCACCGAAGATTTTCTTATTGGGTGTCCAAAATCCGTATATCTTTGAACTGGCAGCCAAAGACAAACTCCAATTATAGACATTGTAGAGCCCATGGATGGTGTCGGTGCGCTCCTTAGATGCCTCCTCGTCCCATGAACGGTTGATCTTCTTCGTGTACATCCGGTCGGTGAAGTTCACCGATGGTGTGATATTGATCACGTCTAAGAGGGTGAAGTTGGCTTGGACGGGTATGGTGTGCTGCATTCCGTTGCGCCAATCGTTGATTAGGTTGGAGTGGAGTATCTGGTCCTCTTTCGTTGTGATACTGTTGCTTAGCTGTCCGGTGTAACTGACGGATATTTTCTCATACCATCGTGTTTTCCCCGCGCTGTTCTTGCGCCTAAAAGGGTAGAAGCGCGCAACACTGATGTTAAGGTCGGGCAGTGTGAGCGAGATTGCGCTGTCGCGCATGTTCTGCGAAAGGTTGGCCGTAGTGCTGAGCGACAAGCCAAGAGAAGAAAATCCTGTGCTGTAACTCACGGATGATGTACGGGTGGACTGCGTCATCGTCTGTGGGTTGTACATTGAGTTCAGGTTGTTGCGCTCATAACTTGAGGTGGCGAAGTTGACGCTTGCAGAGAGTTGGCTGAACGGGTTGGCCTTCGGGTCTTGCTGGTGATTCCACTGAATTTTGAAGCTCTCCTGCTCCGAATAGTCGGGCATTCCCTTGTCTCCCGTCTTTGTGTCTTGATAACTGAAGTAGAACGATCCGTTATAGCGGTATCGCTTGCGGTAATTGCTTGCCGCACTCAGTCCCCAGCTCCCCTCAGTGTAAATCTCTCCGAGCAACTTCAAGTCCCATTTGTCGCTGATGGCGAAGTAGTAGCCACCATCGCGAAGATAGTATCCCCTATCACTTTCCTCTCCATACGAAGGCATAATGAATCCCGAGCTGTATTTCTTGGAGAATGGGAAGAACCCATAGGGGATGGCAAGGGGCAGCGGAACGTCTGCCACCACCAGGTAAGCAGGGCCGAACACGACATCTTTTCCTGGTCGAACCTTGGCGCGGGAGAGGGCGATGTAGAAGTCAGGGTGTGGCTCGTTGCAGGTCGTGTAGCGTCCGTGTTTCAAGTATACGGTTCCCGTAGAGTCGCGCTTGCCAATCTCACCGCGCATGAATCCATCGTCTTGAGCGGTGTACACTCCTCTGATGAGGCCTTTCTGCGACTTGAAGTTGTAGGCCATCGTGTCGCTTTCGTATTTCGTGTCACCCAGCGAGAATATCGGACTGCCCTTCACTCCATTCTCCTCTGTACTGTCTTGCGTACCCGTGGCACGAACCAGGGAACTGTCAAGGTTCAGGTATATCTTGTCCGAGGTGAGCTTCATGTTTTGGTAATCGACCTTGGAGTCGCCGAAAAGGCGTGCCGCACCGCCTGTGGCATCATAGACTATGGAGTCTTCGGCCGAGAATTTCACGGGTGCGTCGATGCCTTTTCGGCTGGCCTTCATGATGCTGTCCGCGCGGAGAGAGTCGTCTATGTGCCGGTTGTACGCCGCAATGGCGCTTTCAAGGCTGTCTGGGCGTAGGCTGTCGGTGGCGAAGCGCAACGAGTCCTTTGTGGCGGATGCCTTGCTCTGGCTGTCCATCTTCCCGCCGATGGTCGCTGGCGAGGCGGCCGTGGTGTCTGGTCGGGCTGAGTTGGCGAGCGGAAAGGCCTCCCCCCAGTTGAGGGGTATGACCAGTTGAGCCGCCGCCAGTGCGACTGCCGCCATCAATAAGATGATAACCGTTTCCTTTCTCATGAGCTTTGAGCTTGCAAAATTACGGATTAAATGCCTAAACACACTATGTTTTTTTGATTTTAACCATTTATTGTCGTTGTTTGAACAGCTTCTTTTCACACCTCTAATCGGGTGATGAGCTTTTGGGTTCAGGCTGTTCCCAAACGCTTCTTTCCCACGCATGCGTTCGCAATGGCCTGGGGAAGCTACATGGGGAAGTGATATGAGAAAGGGTGAAATGCAAATATTTCCCAAAAAGTATTTTCCAATTCGCCCCGTGTCGATTCTTTTTAGTACATTTGCAACGACAACAGACAACAAAAATAAATCTTTTTAATAACCTAAATCCATAAGAAAATGGAAATACCTTTCGCAGAGTCATGGAAGATTAAGATGGTTGAACCCATCCGTAAAAGTACGCGCCAGGAGCGCGAACAGTGGCTGAAAGCCGCCCATTACAACGTGTTCCAGCTCAGAGCAGAGCAAGTGTACATCGATTGTCTCACCGATAGCGGCACGGGCTCGATGAGTGACCGTCAGTGGTCAGCCATGATGATGGGCGATGAAAGCTACGCCGGCGCGACAAGCTTTTATAAGTTTGAGGACATGGTCCGCAAGATTTTTGGCCTACACTACGTCATTCCTACCCATCAGGGACGTGCGGCGGAGAACGTTCTCTTCTCCTATCTTGTCAAAAAGGGCAACGTCATTCCGGGCAACGCACATTTTGATACGACCAAAGGACACATCGAGGCACGCAAGGCATTTGCCATCGACGTGACGACCGACGATGCCAAGGACGCCCAACTTGAAGTGCCCTTCAAGGGAAATGTGTCGCTTGAGAAGTTGGAGAAGGTGCTCAAGGAGAATGAAGGCAATGTTCCTTTCATGGTATTGACCGTGACCAACAACACCGTGGGTGGCCAGCCGGTGAGCATGGAGAACATCAAGGCCACCTGTGCGCTTTGCCATCGCTACGGCGTACCCGTCGTTATGGACTCCGCCCGTTTTGCAGAAAATGCCTATTTCATTAAGAAGCGCGAGCCGGGCTACGCCGACAAGACCATCAAGGAGATTGTCCTTGAGATGTATGCCGATGTCGATGCGGCTACCATGTCGTGCAAGAAGGATGCCATTGTGAACATGGGCGGCTTCATTGCTACCCGCAAGGAGGAGTGGTATGAAGGCGCAAAGAGCTTCTGCATCCCTTACGAGGGTTATCTTACCTATGGTGGACTGAACGGACGCGACCTCAACGCCATCGCTGTGGGACTGGATGAGAACACAGAGTTTGACATGTTGGAGACCCGTATCCATCAGGTGGAATACCTTGCCAAGCGACTTGACGAGTATGGCATTCCTTATCAGCGTCCCGTCGGAGGCCACGGCGTGTTCATCGATGCCGACAAGGTGCTCACCCATGTGCCCAAGGAGGAGTTCCCCGCACAGACCTTGACGTGTGAACTCTATCTGGAGGCAGGCATCCGCGGCTGTGAGATTGGCTATATGCTGGCCGACCGTGACCCCGTGACCCATGAGAACCGCTTCGGTGGACTTGACCTTCTGCGCCTTGCCATCCCCCGTCGCGTCTATACCGACAACCACATGGATGTCATAGCCGCCGCGCTGAAGAATGTTTACGACCGTCGCGAGCAAATCACCCGTGGCGTAGCCATAGAGTGGGAAGCCCCCTTGATGCGCCACTTCACCGTGAAGCTGCGCCGCCTCTAAGCCTTTCCCTGCCATCTGGCTGAGTGGCCAGAAGTGAGTTTTGACTCCGAAAAGTTGCCTTCTGGGCAGTCATGACTCATGGGCAAAAGTCCCTTTGATGGGTATATCGGATTTCAAACGGCCGGTTGATCCGGTCAGATGCAGTTGGCTGCATGGCCGAAGCGACCAGCCGTTTGAAATCTTATAGAATTTGAAGCCAACGGATTTGGGCTGATTGAATTTTTGTCTTTTGTGCTTTCATCTCTTTCTTGAGCAGCCCATCTTCCTCTTTCTTTATAGGTCGCCTATATAAAATAAGGAGAAGAAGTATTTCCCCGATCTCCTTTTCTCACATTTCACTTGAGGTTTAAAGAGCCTATGGTACGAATGGCTTGATCGTTGATAATACACTTTGGAAGATGTATATTATACTTTTTCTCTCTTCCAATGGCTCCATCTCGTGCCGTTGACCTATTTGTACGCTCCTATTGGCAATAGTGATGATGGGTAGTACTCACCATCATGTTCCCGCAAAAGAAAGGATGTGGAAAAGCTACAAGCAGTTCAGAATGGATGCCACCATCCAGTGCGTGGCAATCACCCGCCAGAATTTTTGATTTCCATCATGGCATTCCCTTGTCTCGATTTATTTTTATACTTTTGCAGTGGCAAAAAGAAGATACACTCAACGACAGAAAGAACATGGTTTTGAATTATATTTGGATAGCTTTCTTTGTCATCGCCTTTCTCTTTGGCTTGGTGCAGCTCTGCTTCATGGGCAACACGGAGGTCTTTTCCGCCATGGTGCAGGCCACCTTCGACTCCTCCAAGACCGCTTTCGAGACCGCCCTCGGCCTTACGGGCGTGCTGGCGTTGTGGCTCGGTATCATGAAGATAGGCGAACGGGCTGGTGCGGTCAACGTCTTGGCGCGCGTTCTCAGCCCTGTGTTCACCAAGCTCTTCCCCGATATTCCTAAGAACCATCCTGTCATGGGCTCCATCTTCATGAATATTGCCTCCAATATGCTCGGGCTCGACAATGCCGCCACTCCCACCGGCCTGAAGGCGATGCAGCAAATGCAGGAGTTGAACACGCGCAAGGACACCGCTACCAATCCGATGATCATGTTTCTCGTGCTCAACACCAGCGGACTGACCATCATTCCCACATCCATTCTGGCTTTCCGCGCTGCCAAGGGAGCCGCCATGCCTACCGATGTCTTCATCCCCATTCTCATTGCCACGACCGTAGCCACGCTCGCGGGCATCATTATCACCGCGCTTTGGCAACGAATTAACCTCCTTCAGCCCATGCTTCTGCTCACGCTCGGAGGGGTAGTGGCTTTCACAGGAGTAGTTATCTGGGGATTTGGGCAAATGGATAAGGATACGATGGCGACCGTGACGAGTGTGTCGGCCAACGTCATCCTGCTTGGAATCATCATCACTTTCATCACGATGGGGGCTTTTCGGAAAGTCAATGTCTACGATGCCTTCATCGAGGGCGCCAAGGAGGGTTTCCAAACTGCCGTCCGCATCATCCCCTATCTGGTGGCTATCCTCGTGGCGGTGGCCGTGTTTCGCGCCTCGGGAGCCATGGACGTGCTGGTCAACGGCATCGCCTGGTGCGTGAGAGGGTGCGGACTCGACGACCAATTTGTCGGTGCGCTGCCCACTGCCTTCATGAAGCCGCTCAGTGGAAGCGGAGCTCGTGGCCTGATGCTGGAGGCCATGGACAACTATGGGGCCGACTCCTTTGTCGGAAGACTTAGTTGTATCTTCCAGGGATCGACTGATACGACGTTCTATGTGCTTGCAGTCTATTTCGGAAGCGTCGGGGTTAAGCACACGCGCCATGCCGTCAGCTGCGGATTGTTGGCTGACTTGGCAGGTGTCATAGCCGCCATCGCCATCGCCTACGTTTTCTTTGCATAGCTACCGCATCTCTTTGCCGGGCGTCATTGGCATCCACACTCGCATCCATTTGCCAGAATTCTTTTCAGAAGTGGGGGTGATTCGTAACACATTGGTAATCAATATGCTACGAATCTATTCTCGGCTCAATTGCCCTTTTGGCTTTAAGGCGTTGCAATAGGGCCTCTATTATCGAGCCAAAGGGCCTCTTTTGCGTCCTAATAGAGCCGATATTACAACGCAATATGAACCCTATTGCAACGCCTTCGAATGGAACTTTGTAACCGTCTGAAATACAGTTAGTTGTGATATTTATCGTTTGAGGGGGAAGAATTGGCGCAACTTAAAACCCAAATGTAATGACCGAATTGGGTTAAGGCAAACAATTTTCTGAAAAAAGTTGCTTTATCCGTGTAGTTTTTCTCCCCATTCATGCGTTTATATAGTGAAAGCGTTTAACAACAAGACAGAACAATGGAAAACAAGAAAGACAGCTTTGAACGCCTCGTGCGCTCACATAAGTCCACGATATACACCGTGTGCTATATGTTCTCCAAAGATGAGGCCGAGGTGGCCGACCTATTTCAGGAGACGCTCATCAACGTTTGGCGTGGCTTACAGAAGTTTCAAGGCGATGATGAGGCCTTGCGGGGATGGATATACCGCGTGGCACTGAACACTTGCATATCGCTCGACCGCAGCAAGCGAAGCCGCAACACTGTGCCCCTGACGATGGATGTCAACCTGTTTGACCCCCAGGAGGGGCGGGCACAGCGTGCAGGCCAGTTGCATAGCCGCATAGTCCGCTTGCAACCCTTCGACAGAGCCATCGTGCTTCTGTGGCTTGAGGACCTCAGCTACGAGGAGATTGGCCAGATACTCGGCATCAGTGCCAAGAACGTATCAGTGCGGCTGGTGCGCATTCGTGAGCAGTTGAAGAAAATGACCGATTAGTTTCACCGTCTCTCGGAATCAGTAGCCTATCGCCCGCAAGGCTGTTTCCTCCATGGATAGAGCTCGGAAGGCTGGTGTGGTGCGATGGATGGCAGGATGTTTTTGGAGACACATCTATAATTAAGAAAGGAAAATCAAGATGGATAATAACCAAGTTTATAACGACAATCTGGCACAGATGCGCCAGGACATGGACGAGTTGCGTTCGCTCTTGAGTGAGCAGAAGATAGTGAACGAGCGGCTGATGCGCCGCGCTATGAAAAATGAGTTGAACAAGGAGCGCAAATCAGCGTTTGTGAGTCTGCTGCTTTTCTTGCTCGTCCTGCCGGTTATGTACTTCATGCGCAATCTCTGGGGACTGCCGGTGTGGTTTGTTGGGGTGACTGTGGCTTATCTGATTCTGGCCGTTGCCCTCTCGTTCTGGTCTGTTCGCCGCCTTACGGGTGAGGACTTGCTGACAGGCAGCCTCCTCTCCGTTGCTGAGCGAATCGTCGGCTACAAGCGCTTCGGCAACAATTGGCTGAAGTTTTCCATCCCATTTCTCGCAGTGTGGTTGGTGGGTTTCTTCCACTATAGCGTAGAGGGCGCAGCCGATCATCTGGTCAACCCGATGCTGTGGGGTGGCGCTATTGGCGGTCTGATCGGACTGGGATGTGGCATCTGGTTTGTAGTGCAGTCCCACCGCCGTCTCAATGGTGTGCTCCGGCAGATAGAAGAGATGAAGAAGGTGCTCGGTAGGGGAAAACCTGAGAAATAAAAGTTGTGATTTTTGATGAAAGCGGCAAGGGGGTGGCCAAGCGTTTTTGGCACACCCCCTGCGTTTTGTGGGTAAGTTTAGTTTTTCTTGCTGGTCTTGCCTCATTACGATGGAGCATCAGAGGCGTCATAGAAGAAGAGCCTGCGTTCTATTGTTACAAGTGTTTGACTCTCGTGTTACCCAGTGTAATCAGCATATCGGCTCGCCTTTCGTCCAGTTTTCCCAGTCTGATCAGCTTCCGGTTATACTTCCACCAGTTGAGTAGCGCACGGTGCTCTACTTTCTTTTTGTCCGGCAACTGCCGGTGTTCGTCAATGTAGGCTTTTAGCATTGCGTAATTTTCCGCCCATCTCAGTTCGTTTTTTGCCATAGTAACTGTTGTCCCTTTAAGTTTTTACTAAGCCATTTGTAACGTTGGCTGTTCCATGTCGTTAAACAGGCTGAATACAAAGTTACGACTTTTTTCTCAAAAACAACAGGAATCGTGGGAAAATTACACAACTTGCGACTATTTTTGCAAAGATAATAGTATAAGTGTCACCTTTTCTGCCCAAGAGATGGCAAGCTGATATGGTAGCGGACGGCAAGCAGGCGGATGATGCAGACGCAGAAGAAGGAGGCAATGGCCGTTAAGGGAATGCCCATGCCGAGCCGGATAAGCAGCCAGTAGAGCAGTCCGCCAGCCACGCACGCCGTGGCATAGATTTCCTTATGAAAGATGACGGGCACGTTGTTGAGCAGCACGTCGCGTATCACGCCGCCCGCAGCCCCCGTGATTGCCCCCATGATGATGGCGACCCAGTAGGGGTGTCCTAATGCTACGGTCTTCTGTATGCCGGCAATCACGAAGAGCGCGAGCCCCAATGTGTCGAAGAGAAACCATGCATTGTCTATCCATCGTATATGCTTTCCGAAGCAGACCACGAAGGCCAGCGCGCCAAAGGTGCAGATGACGTAGATGGGTGAGGTCATCCAGAATGGTGTCGCGCCCAGCATCACGTCGCGGATAGTACCTCCTCCCACAGCCACGGCAAACCCACAGACATACCCGCCGAACCAGTCGAGGTGCTTTGCGGCGGCATGGCGTATGCCCGAAACGGCGAATGCCAGCGTGCCCAGCACCTCCACGACCTGTTGTACGGCGTGGAGAAATGCCGGATCGGTGGCTGGAAGGTTAGCTGACGACATTGATGGGTTGTCCTTCGATGAGTGCTTTTACATTGGCCACACAGATATCCATCAGTCTTTGGCGGGCTTCAATGGTGGCCCAAGCCACATGAGGCGTGAGGTACGCATGCGGCTCTCGCAACAGTGGGTTGGAGATATGGGGCGGCTCTTCGGCCGTGACGTCGGCGCAGTAGGCCGCCAACCGTTGCTCGTGGAGGGCTTCAGCCACGGCTTCCTCATCGACAAGGGGGCCGCGTCCGGTGTTGATCAGTATGGCTTCGGGATTCATCATGCGGAGGGTCTGGGCGTTGATGAGGTGATATGTGGCACGCTCACCCTCCGTGACGAGCGGGCAATGGAGGCTGATGGTGTCGCTCTTGGCGAGCAGCTCACCCATGGTCACCTTGCGGATGCCGTCGGGCAGCTGGTCGGCGGGCTTGCTCGACACGGCGATGACGCTCATGCCCAGGCATTGGGCCAGCTGGGCCACCCGCTTTCCGATGTGCCCCAGGCCGACGATGCCCATCGTCTTGCCCGACAGTTCGCACAGCGGTTCGTCCCAGTAGCAGAAGTCGGGGCTTGCGCTCCAGCGTCCGTTGCGGTTCTTGCGGGCGAACTCATCGACGTGGTTGGTCACGTTGAGCAGCAAGGCGAGCACGTGTTGCGCCACACTCTCGGTGCTGTAAGCCGGGATGTTGGTCACGATGATGCCCCGCTCACGTGCGGTGGCGAGGTCGATGTTGTTGTAGCCGGTGGCCAGCTCGCCGATGTACTTCAGTTTCGGGAGCTGCAGGATGAGGTCGCGGGTGAGACTTACTTTGTTCACCAGCACGGCCTCGGCATCCTGTGCGCGCTCCACGACCAGCTCCTTGGGCGTGCGGTCATAGACGGTAAGGTCTCCCAGTTGCTTCAGCCCCTCCCAAGACAGGTCGCCGGGGTTGGCTGCATAGCCGTCGAGTACTACGATTTTCATGTTCTTTTGTTCTATTGTTTTGGTTGATTTTCCTGATCCTTGAACCGCTCTCCCCAACATTTCAGCATCCATTGGTATTGCTTCTCCTCATTGGGGGAGTGTTGTGCAAGCCAGAACCGCTCGTCCTTCAGGCGGTCGGGCAGGTATTGTTGCTCTACGAAATGGTTGGGAAAGTCGTGTGAATATTTGTAGCCATCGTGGTAACCCAGCGACTTCATAAGCTGGGTGGGCGCATTGCGCAGGTGTAGCGGCACGGGTTGGTTGCCCGTCTTGCGCACGCAGGCCAGTGCTTTGTCTACGGCGAGGTAGGCGGAGTTGCTCTTGGGCGATGTGGCCAGGTAGACCGTGGCCTCGGCAAGGGGTATCCTGCCCTCGGGCCAACCTATCTTATTGACCGCGTCGAAGGCCGAATTGGCCAGCAGGAGGGCATTAGGGTTGGCCAGTCCCACGTCTTCCGCCGCGCTGATGACGAGCCGCCGTGCGATAAACTTGGGGTCTTCGCCGCCTTCTATCATCCTTGCCAGCCAGTAAAGGGCCGCGTCGGGGTCGCTGCCGCGTATGCTCTTGATGAAAGCAGAGATGATGTCGTAGTGCATGTCGCCCCCCTTGTCGTAGGCCAGGGGATTCTGTTGCAGTCGGTTGGCCACCATCTCGTCGGTGATGGTGACGGTGTCGCAGCTGCCTTCCGACTCCACGACCAGCTCCAAGATGTTGAGCAGCTTGCGTGCGTCGCCTCCACTATAGCGCAACATGGCATCGGTCTCCTTCAGTATGATGTGGCGTTTGCGCAGCTCCTCGTCCTCATTGATGGCTCGATGGAGCAACTCGAGCAGGTCGTCGCGCTCCAAGGGCTTGAGCACATAGAGTTGACAGCGCGACAGCAGCGGGCGGATGACCTCGAAGGAGGGGTTCTCCGTCGTCGCGCCAATGAGCGTCACGACACCCTTCTCCACCGCTCCGAGCAGCGAGTCTTGCTGCGATTTGGAGAAGCGATGAATCTCGTCGATGAAGAGTATGGGCGAGGCTGCCGTGAAAAAGCGGTTCTGACGCGCCTTCTCTATGACCTCGCGCACCTCCTTGACGCCGCTCGTCACGGCGGAAAGCGTGTAGAATGGTGTTGCCAGTTTGTTGGCAATGATTTGTGCCAGCGTCGTCTTGCCCACTCCGGGAGGCCCCCAGAGAATGAAGGAGGAGATGTGTCCGCTGTCAATCATAGACCGCAGTACAGCCCCTTTTCCCACAATCTGCTTCTGCCCGACGTACTCATCAAGTGTGCGTGGGCGCATACGCTCGGCTAATGGTTCCATACTTGCAAAGTTACAAACTCTTGTTCAGTCTCCAAAATAAATGCAGTCGATTTGATTTTTTCATCATGAAATGTTTGGGGTTTTGGCATTTAGTGCTACTTTTGCAGCGCAATACGGATAAAACCGAATAGTAATAGGGATTAAAACAAAACAGAGGAAACTGAATGAAATCAAGTAAAAAGTTGAGTTTGAAGACTTTAACGAAAAGTAACGCGTGGGATTTGCAAGAGGGAGATGTCGCCCGTCTGTGGCAAATGGCAGCGCGTGACGCCGACTTGAAGGAAAACCGCAGCCATTATCTGAGCGTACTTCGCAGTGCATTCGATATCGAAGAGCTGGCCACTGATACTCCCGAGGTGGTGAAGAACTATGAAAAACGAGGCTTCAAGCTGTTTTCTGTACGCATGGATGAGAACACACAAACGAAGTGGGTCATCAAAAAGAAGCCTATTGTCCGCATTACCGACCTTACTTACGAGAATATCCACCACATCTCCGCAGCCAAGCTGATTGACATTTTGGCGGGCAATTTCGGTGGTGGCTGGGAGAGTTTGCCACAGGCTATACAAGACATCATCGAGAGTGGGTTCGACATTTCCACGACCACACTGCCCGCATCGCGCCTCAAGCGACCTGGAGGAATGTACCAAAAGAAGGTAGAAGACGGGTTTGAGGTGCTGGAAGTGCCCAAGGGAGGATGGACGGAAGCCATCTTTGCCAAGGCAAAACCGGCGGTTGAGCGTGTGCGGATGCACTTTGACAACGATGAGCCAACTGAACAACAGGAAGACGATGAACCACAGAATGCCTTAAACGAAGGGGAAGAAGGAGCTGAAACGAAGTCCTTTGACGAAGAAGAGGAAGAAGGAGACTACTTCGATGAGGACAAGCTCACGGAGGAAAGCTATCGCACTACCTACGAAGAAAGCCCCGAAGAGCTGGAGAAAATGGCTCGGGAAGGGGTGTCAGATGATGGCGAAGAGTATTAAGATGCCCTGCTGACGGGTAGGTCAGCTGGGGTGTTTGCAGCCAGTTTCAAGCATCAGCACATTGCGTGAGTCTGATACTTGAAACTGGCTTTGTTTATGTATAGGACGATTTCAGAAGAAGTTTTAGGGGAAATCGAGTTCTTGTTCACTTGAGAAGAGCCGATGGACTACGCTTTTTTGACGCATAAAAAAGCAATCAGACCGATGAGGGTGAGTGTTTCTGCGAGTGTTTCTGCCAGCCATAGCCCTTTGATGCCGAGTGCTTCGGGCAGAAAAATGAAGCAGGGGATGATAAGTAAATAGCCTCGCAGCAGCATGAAGAACGTAGCCGCCTTGTAGCGTTCGAGGCTTTGCAAGTAGCCGATGAGTACGATATTGACCGTGAAAGGTAGGCTGGCTGTCAGGAATAGAGGCATCCCCACCCGTCCGATGGCGTTGGCAGGTGATGTGGAGTGGATGAAAAGATCTACGATTTGCGGCGCAAGGAGATAGCCCGTCACCATCATTGCCAGTCCCAGACCCACTGCCAGGCCTATGGATAGACGCAGTGTCTTGCGGATTCTGTCGCGCTTTCCCTGTCCATAATTGTAGCTTTCGATGGGCATGGCAGCCTGTGAGATGGCGTTGCCGAACATGAAAACCATCGGGAAAAGGTAGCAGGCCACACTAAATGCAGCTACTCCGTCCTCGTGAAGGCGCGACATAAACATATAGTTTCCCGTGATAATCATGCAGCAGATGGCCGTCTCGGCGATGAAGGTGGGCATGCCCAGCCGAATCATATAGCCGCAGTTGCGGGCCGTAAGGTGCAAAGCAGTGGCAGAGAACTTCGGTTTGTAGAGCTTGATCTGCCTGCTGTGGCCGCAGAAATAGCGCACAACGAGCAGCATTCCAGGCACTACGGCAAGGGAAGTGGCTATCGCAGCCCCCTTGATTCCCATCCCCAGCGGGAAGATAAACAGCCAGTCGAGGACGATGTTGGTGGTGGCTGACACGATGTTGATGGCCATGGAGTAGCCTGGAGCACCGTCCAAACGGATGACGAACATGCCCACGATGTTCACGGTCATGAAGCAAAGGCAAGGGCTTACCCACAGCAAGTAGTCGTGAACGAGCGGGTACAGCGTCTCGCTGCCGCCAAACAGTGCGGAGACCGCATGCGGAAAGGCATTCACAACGACCAAGATGGCCGTCATTAGCAGTAGCCCCACCGTGAAAGCTTGCGTCACATTGATGCTGGCTGCCTTAGTTTTCCCTTTGCTGAGGTGCACTGCTGCGACGATACTCACGCCACTTCCGAGCATCAGGGAGATGCCTGTGGAGACCAAAAACATCGGGGCGGCGATATTGACGGCCGCCAAGGCGTCGCTGCTTACCCCCTTTCCGACGAAGATGCCGTCGGCAAGGTTGAGCAAAACCGACGACAAAAGCCCCAATAGGGTGGGGAAGAAGAGCTTGTAAAACAACTTTGAAACCCGCATCTCGCCGTAGTCCAATGCGTCTCTATGGTCTTTCATTTTTCTGTTTGAATATCATTGCGAGAGTAAAGGCTCTCTTCTTGTTCGGATGTTGGTTTCCGGAGGCTTGCCGTAAAGTGTAAGGCGGTTAGCGGCTTTTAAGAGAACAGACGGTCATGCCGCTGCTTTGGAGTTGGTAACCCGCAATACTCTCACCACAGAAGTCCCTTTTCAGTGTGCTGATATAGTTGTGCGCGAGCCTTTTCCCCTTTGCCTTTATCCATCAACCAGGGAGCATTCCAACCGACTCTTTGCCTTCGTTGCGTGGCAATTTCTGCCGCATGGCAAGCCCATCATTTTCCGGTGAGCTTCGGAGACCGCTTTGTGCGATGGTAGGAGCGGTACTCATCGAGGGGAATCTCCACTTCAGGCTCTATCAGTTTGCCCTCTTGGGGAAGGAGAAACTTGAGGTAACGGATGTTCAAACCACGCTCTATCCACTGGTTTTCATAGTAGGTATGGATGCCGAGTATCTCCTTTGTGGCTGCGTCCAGCCCTTCGGTGTGGTATAAATCCTCCGTTTTAATCAATACTGGCAGACCGTTTCGCTCCACCATGCAGGAGGTATAGGTGAAGAGGAAGTTAGAGTCGGTCTTCAGATGCACCACTCCCCGGTCAGTCAAAAAGCGTCGGTAGCGCTCCATAAAGTAGGTTGAGGTGAGCCTTTTGCGTGCGTTTTTCATTTGTGGGTCGCTGAAGGTGAGCCATATTTCCTGCACTTCGTCCGGCCCGAAGAAGCGGTCTATAATTTCGATGTTGGTGCGCAGAAAGGCCACATTGGGTAAATTCTCCTCCAAAGCCATCTTCGCTCCCGTCCACATCCGTGCTCCTTTGATGTCCACGCCGATGAAGTTGACGTTGGGAAACATGCGCGCCAGTCCCACTGCATACTCTCCTTTGCCGCATCCCAACTCGAGAACGATGGGGTTGTCGTTGCCAAAATACTCCTTGCGCCAGTGTCCTTTCATCTCAAAAGGCACGTTGTCGATCACTGAATATGGATATTGAAACACGTTTTTGAACGTCTCCATCTCTGCAAATTTGGCCAATTTACCTTTTCCCATAGCTTTGTTTTTAGGGCTGCAAAGTTACGTTTTTTTTGTTGGATGTACAATAACGGCTGCCCTTAAACCCCAATTGGTCATTAGATTTCGTTGGGAAGATGAAACGCTTATCGTTTCTTTTGTCGATTTCAGTATGAGGATTGGTTAGTGTTACCATCTGGACGATGCTTTTGGTGGCATTCCTAAGCTTCGCTATGGGGCATCTTCCGGCAGTCTTTCCCACTTTCATCATGTTGCCATTGAACTTTTAATCCGTTAATGTAGGTTAATTGTAACATCGTTCATTTGGCTGTTCAGATTAAAAACTGTATCTTTGCAACCGCTTTTGAGCAGTTCTATTGCCCCGTGATTTGGGTGAAAGAGTTGGGCAAAATAGCGTCGGCATAGCTCAGTTGGTTAGAGTATCACCTTGACATGGTGGGGGTCCTTGGTTCGAATCCAAGTGTCGACACAAGCAGATAGCGGATGGATTATGAGATATTCTCTTATTCATCCGTTTCTTTTTTCCCCTTGTCCACCTCTATTTCTCGTGCCATCCAATCGATAATTTACCTACAAAGCGAGTGCATAAAACAAGAAGTCTCCCGCCCAATGTAGAGCAGGAGACCTTCTATTGCAGTGTTGATGCCACGCCTTCTGGCCTTAGATCATTTTCTTACTCGACCACTACGCGTGTCCAGCCGTGCTTGTCCTCGATGGTTCCGTACTGGATACCCCGGAGCGTCTCGTAGAGTTTGGTAGAGATGGGTCCCGGTTTTTCACCGAAGTTGTAGCTCTTTCCCGTTCCAAGGTCGTCAAGCCGCGAGATGGGAGAGATGACAGCAGCGGTGCCGCAAGCCCCTGCCTCCTCAAAGGTGGCCAACTCTTCCTCGGGGATGGGGCGGCGTTCCACCTTCATTCCCAAGTCCTCGGCAATCTGCATCAGACTCTTGTTGGTGATGCTTGGAAGGATGGAAGAAGACTTCGGAGTGACGTAGGTGTTGTTCTTGATGCCGAAGAAGTTGGCGGCACCACACTCATCGACGTACTTTTTCTCCTTAGCGTCGAGGTAGAACTCAGACGCATAGCCCTTCTCCTTGGCAATCTTGTGGGCACGCAGAGACGCTGCGTAGTTGCCACCCACCTTATATTTACCCGTCCCAAAGGGAGCGGCGCGGTCAAATTCGCGGGTGATGGCATAGGCGTTGCTGCTGAATCCGCCCTTGAAGTAGGGTCCGACGGGCGTTGCGAAGATCAAGAAGAGGTAGTCCTTGCCCTCGTGTACGCCGACCTGTGCGGACGTGCCGATGAGCAACGGGCGCAAGTAGAGCGTGGCACCACTCTCGTAAGGCGGAACGAAGTCCTGATTCAGGCGGACCACTTTCTCTACCATCTCGACGAAACGGTCGGTAGGCAGCTCCGGCATGACGATGCCTTGGCAGGTGCTCTGCAGACGGGCGGCGTTCTCCTCTGGGCGGAACACGCGCACCTTACCGTCCGGGCAGCGGTATGCTTTCAGTCCTTCAAAGGCCTCCTGGCCGTAATGCAGACAGGTCGATGCCATGTGAATGTGGACATATTCATCGGAAGATACCTCTATCTCTCCCCACTTCCCGTTGTGGTAATAGCAACGGACGTTGTAGTTGGTGGGCGTGTAGCCAAAAGTAAGGCTGCCCCAATCCAGATCTTTCATAATACGCTTGTTTCTTTGTATTTTGGTTTTTGTTATTTCCATGCAAAGTTAATACTTTTATATCAGACGGACAAACTCTACGGCTTTTATTTTCATCCCACCCGTATAGTTCCCCGTTGACTGTACCAACTCATTTATAACTCCAATCGGTCAATATACCGAAATCGACAAAAGGAGCGAGAAGTTTCCCCTCTTTCCGACGAAATCTAATGACCGATTTGGGTTTAAGCATGGATGATTATTCCTTCTCCTTGTCGAGAAGTTTCTTGATTTCCGCATCCGTCTTGGTGAGCTTGTCGCGGCAGAGCTTGATCAATGCCTGCGCGCGCTTGAGCTTTTCGGAGAGTTGGTCGATGTCAAACTCGTCGTTTTCCATCTTGTTGACAATCTCCTGCAGCTCCTCGAGCGCGGCCTCATAGTTGATTTTCTTCTCCATATTTCTTCCTTTAGTGTGAGAGGACAGCGCATTTCCGCCCTCATCCTCTATTTTAATCGGATGGTGTGCAGTCGCGTCAGCGGCTTGATGCTCTGCCATTCGGGGGTGATGGCCATCTTCCTCAGACACTGTGCGACCACCTTCTCCACCGTCTCCTCGTCGGTATTGAAGCGTTTGGCCAGCTGCCCGGTACTCTCTTCCGCACATCCGAAGAGGCCATAGCGGTACTTCAGCAGCAGCTCATCGGCTGGCGTGAGCAGTCGGAGCAGTGCCATCGTGTAGCCTTTCAGCTTGTCGCCGACCTGCTCCGGGTGTTTCCCCTGCCGAATCAGAAACTCTTGCAGCTCATTACAGAGTGCGTCCATGCCGTTCGCTGCCATACATCTCGTCATAATACTTCTGGTAATCGCCCGAGGTCACCTCCCTTATCCAGTCTTGGTGCTCCAGATTCCAGCGGATCGTCTTTGCTATGCCCTCGGCAAACATCGTCTCGGGCTGCCATCCCAGCTCCTTCTTGATTTTCGTCGGGTCGATGGCGTAGCGCTGGTCGTGCCCCAGACGGTCGGCGACGAAGGTGATCAGGCTGTCGTTTATCCAGCTAATGTCCAGCTCTCCCGTCGCCTTGTCGCACACTTGCTTCTTCAGCACGCTGCGCAATGCCTTGTCCTGCTCCATCATGTCGTGTATGGTGCGGATGGTGAGGCGCACGATGTCGATGTTCTTCATCTCGTTATGTCCGCCCACGTTGTACACCTCGCCCTCCCGGCCGTGGCGCACCACCAGGTCGATGGCCTTGCAATGGTCTTCCACATAGAGCCAGTCGCGCACGTTCTCGCCCTTGCCATAGACGGGGAGGGGCTTCCCGGCGAGGATATTGTTGATGATCAGCGGGATGAGTTTCTCCGGAAAGTGATACGGCCCATAGTTGTTTGAGCAGCGGGTGATGCTTACGGGCATGTGAAAGGTGTCATGATACGCCATGACAAACAAGTCTGCCGAGGTCTTGCTGGCCGAATAGGGGCTGTGCGGACACAGCGGAGTCTTCTCGGTGAAGAAGCCTTCGTCGCCCAGAGAGCCGTACACCTCGTCGGTCGACACCTGATGGAAGCGTTTCCCGGGCTTCCATGCCGGATAGCCCTGGGCGTCCTTGCCCGTCACCCATGCGCCTCGGGCAGCGTCGAGCAGGTTCTGTGTGCCCAGGATGTTGACGGAAAGAAACAGCTGCGGGTCTTCGATGGAGCGGTCCACGTGCGACTCGGCGGCAAAGTTCACCACATAGTCGATGTCGTTTTCGGCAAACAGCCTGTCGGCCAGGGCACGGTCGCGGATGTCGCCCCTGACGAATACGCACCGCTCACCGTCGATGTCGTCCTTGATGGTGCCTAAGTTGCCCGCATAGGTGAGTGCGTCGAGCACGATAATCTTGATGTCCTCGTCCTTATACTTGTTGTGAAGGAGATACTTGATAAAGTTGGCACCGATGAATCCGGCGGCGCCCGTTACGAGATAAGTCTTCATGTTAGGTATTTTGGTTAAGTTTCTTTCTTTGTTGAGTGTCTATGCCTTGGCCACTTTCCTCCGCTCTCCAAGGGTGATGACCTCGCAGTCCTTAAACTGTTTGCCGTCCACGGTCAGCCGCACGAGCGTCCGTTCGGTCTGCCACCCTTGCAGCCCCGCCGCACCAGGGTTGATGTGCAGCAGGCGCAAAGTCTTGTCATACATGATCTTGAGGATATGCGAATGGCCGCAAACGAATAGGTCTGGCGGCATGGCATAGAGCGTATGCGCCACCGATCTGTCGTAGTGGCCGGGATAACCCCCAATGTGTTTCAGCAGCACGTCGGCCTCCTCGCAGCGGAAGCGGAGCCGCTCGGGGTAGCAGCGCCGCAGGTCACCCCCGTCGATGTTGCCGCACACGGCGCGGAATATCGGGCGCATGGCCTCAAAGCGGTCTGCCAACTCCATCGATCCGATGTCGCCCGCGTGCCATATCTCGTCACATTCGCCGAGGTATTCCGCATAGCGGTCGTCCCAATAGCCGTGGGTGTCGCTGATGATGCCGACGCGTCTCATGGGCGTTGGCGGATAAACTGCTCGATAAACCGTGCGGTCTGCTCCATGCCCAGCACCGAGGTGTTCACGCAGAGGTCGTAGCTTTCCGCCGCGCCCCACTTCTTTCCCGTGTAGTAGTTGTAGTACCCGGCGCGCGTCTCCTCCTTGTTCTGTATGTATTTCTTGGCCTCCGTGCGGCTCAGTCCGTGCCTTTTGGCCACGGTCTCTATGCGGTCGCACAGGTTGGCGGTGATGAACACGTCCACCTTCTCCTTCATGTCGCGGAGGATGTAGTCGGCCGTGCGCCCCACAAAGACGCAGCTGCCTTGCTGTGCCGCCTTCCTGATGGCCTCGCTCTGAAACTTGTAGAGCCCTTCCTGCGAGAAGTCGCTGTTGTAGAAGTTGGTCTCGCCGAGTAGGGGCACGTGGAGGTGGAAGCGGCTGCGGAGGTATTCCTTCGTCTCGTCGTTCTTCTCGAAGAACTTTTCGGAGAAGCCGCTCTCCTTGGCGGCGAGGTTGAGTATTTCCTTGTCGTAGAAATTGCAGCCGAAAGCCTCGGCCAGCATCTTGGCAATAATCAGGCCACCCGAGCCGACTTGCCGTCCTACGTTGATGATGAGTTGCTTATCCATTGTTGTGCTGTGACTTTGCCATCAGTTTAAATTTTCTCATATACACGGCCATTACCACCGCTGCGATGACCGAGGAAATCGTGTCGCTCACCGGCATGGATGCCCACACGCCGTCCAGCTTGAAAAACAGGGGCAGGATACCGAGCATAGGCAGCAGGATGATGAGCTGTCGGCTCAAGGAAAGGAAGATGCTAATCTTCACCTTCCCGATGCACTGGAAGAAGCTCGTCACCACCATCTGGTAGCCGATGAGGGGGAAGACGAGCATCACGATGCGCATGGCGTTGGCACTTTGGCGCACCAGCTCCGCGTCAGTAGTGAACATTCGCGCCACCAAGTGGGGCAGAAACATCCCGATAACCCATCCTAAGGTCATGATTCCCGTTGCCGCGATGATGGCAAGTTTCAGCACCCGCAGCAGCCTGTCGGTCTGTTGGCTGCCGTAGTTGTACCCTGCGATGGGCTGCATGCCCTGGTTCAATCCGATGACGAGCATGGCAAATATCATCGCTATGCCGTTGGCAATGCCGTAAGCGCCCACTGCCATGTCGCCTCCATAGTCCACCAGGCGGTTGTTGATGAAGATAACGACCACGCAAGCGCACACATTCATCAGGAATGGCGACACGCCGATGCCCACAATGCTCCGCACCAGGTCGGCGCGCAGGCGGTATATGCCGCGCTTCAGGCGCAGCAGCTCCTGCTTGTTGCTGAACAAATGCATCTGATAGCACATCGCCAAGAACTGGGAGATGACCGTTGCGAGCGCGCCGCCGCGTATTCCCCATCCCCACCAGCAGATGAACACCACGTCGAGCAGGATGTTCATCACCACGGTAAAGATGGTGGCAAACATCGCTTTCTCCGGTTTGCTGGCCGCACGGAGCACGGCGTTCATGCCTAAGTACATGTGTGTGACGACGTTTCCGAGGAGAATGATTTGCATAAAGCTGCGCGCATAGGGCAGTGTGGCGTCGCTTGCGCCGAAGAAGCGCAGGATGGGGTCGAGAAACATGAGGCACACCACACCCAAGGAGATACCCACGATGAGGTTGAGCGTCACTGTGTTGCCCAACAGCCGCTCCGCCCCCTCATAGTCGCGCTGTCCCAGCCGGATGGAGATGGCCGTTGAGGCGCCCACGCCCACCGCCGCGCCAAACGCGCCGCCAAGGTTCATGAAGGGAAAGGTGATGGCCAAGCCCGCAATGGCCTCCGGACCGACAATCTGTCCGATGAAAATGCGGTCAATGATGTTGTAGAGTGAGGAGGCCACCATGGCTACCATGGCGGGCAAAGCATACTGCCACAGCAGCCGTCCCACTGGGCGTGTGCCCAGCTCGAGTGTTTTTTGTTTGTTGTCAACTGTCATTTTTGTCCAATTTCCATCTGCAAAATTACGGCTTTTCTCCCGACCACGCAAGAGGGGGTGGGCTTCAATCGTTAAAAAATGCTTTGCCTTCGTGCGCCCTTCCTGCGGTGATCGGACTGCCGAATGTCCTGCTTCCGTTATGCGCTTTCTCCTGTCCGCGCCCCTGTTTCGCAATGTTGGGAAAGGGTGGGGCGCTGGGGAAGTGCTTTGTCTGGGGATGAAGTCTTATAGATGGGGTGCGTCCCGCAGCGGCCTTTTGTTGGAATGGCAACGTGGATTCGTCCGCAATGGCGCGCGATACTACCCAAACGGGAAAGATTTTTAATTTAAAAATCGAGAATTATTAAATTAAAAATTCTGGGTTTTTAATTTAAAAATTCAATCGAATGTGCTGAGAAAGTCTTGCGATATATAACTCTTTGATAGACAGAGAGATAGCTATTCTGTCGTCATGTGGAAGGCTCGCTTTTCAGCGGTCGGCTGGTTCATGGCACGGGCAGCTGAGAAGAAAACACAACTTTTTCGCATTAAAAAGGGGAGTCCTCCCAGAATTTTTCTTAAATTTGCATCTCCGACTAACTCAACCCATCAATGAATATGGCAGAAAAAAACAATATCCCGCAGTTTGTGAATAGCGATTCTTTCATGTTGGATAAGCATTATGTAAAGTGGTTGTCCGACTTGAAGCTTCGTTTTCGCACGACACAGCTTAAAGCTGCAGTCAAAGTGAATACGGAAATGCTCAAATTCTACTGGAGCTTGGGCGAGGATTTATGCGAGAAGCAGAAACATTATAAGTGGGGTGCGAACTTCATGAAACGGTTGAGCCTTGATTTACGTGCGGAATTTCCACAAGCAGAGGGCTTCTCGTGGTCGAATCTCTACAAAATTCGCAAATGGTTTGTGTTTTATTCTTCTCAAAATGATTTTTTGTACCAGGCTGGTACAAAATTCCAAAAGGTGGATGACGCAACCAGCCCCATCCCTGAGATACTGTTGAGTGTGCCATGGCGACATCAAACGGTGATCGTATCGAAATGCAAGACGATCAATGCGGCCATGTTCTATCTCCGCAAAGTTATAGAAGGCAACATGAGCCGCACAGAGTTGGAGCATGCGGTGAAGGCCCAACTCTACGAGCATAGCGGCAAGGCGCAGAACAACTTTGATGTCACATTGCCTTCGCCTCAAAATGCTCTGGCCGCAGAAATGCTGAAAGACCCCTACAAGTTGGATTTCTTCTCGTTGCCCAGCAAGTTCAGCGAAATGGACTTGGAGGATAAGTTGGCGGCGAATATTACCCGCTTCCTGCTGGAATTAGGCAAGGGCTTTGCCTATGTCGGTCGGCAAATGGAGCTTGATACGCCCAGTGGCAAGTCCTATTTCCCGGACATGATATTCTATCATACCCGGTTGAAATGCTATGTGGTGGTAGAGTTGAAAGTCGTTGACTTTACTCCGGAGTTCATTGGCAAACTCAATTTCTATGTATCTGCCGCTGACGAACTGCTTAAAGGTGAAGGCGACAACCCAAGTGTCGGCATTCTTTTGTGCAAGGACAAAGATTCGTCCGTCGTGGAATGGTCGCTGCGAGGCATCAATACACCTTTGGGTGTGGCCAATTATCAGTTGCAAGAAGTATATGAGCGGACATTGCTCGAAATGAAACAGCAAGCCGCTGCGGATGAAGCAGTGGCAGACGAAGACTGATTTTGCGTGCTCTGGGCGTGATGCTCATCTCTTCGTCACTTCGGGCTGATCAGCGTTAAACCCAAATCGGTCATTAGATTTCGTCC
>ERZ808274.4-NODE-4-length-152200-cov-30.166460_pt1 | contig 152200 bp, 206 predicted proteins | sample MGYA00521277_ERZ808274 | MGnify/ENA primary metagenome ERZ808274 (study PRJEB31516, sample SAMN03275597) | gut metagenome | biome: mammalia-associated habitat; material: feces | host: Papio cynocephalus | place: Kenya | collected 2012-07-28 ... | reverse complement strand
AGCGGTAACTCCTCAAGAAAGCTGCTTGTCCTACAGAAGATGTTTAATCACTCCTCAGCTGCTCAGACTCTTGAGTACATAGGTATAACCAGCGAGGAAATTGATGAAGCTTACAAAGCTCTTAACCTTGGTAGTCTCAACTATAACTACTTGGCAGACAGTACGATAATTGAGATCGATGCCTGTTAAGTGATTATATAAATAAAAAATTGTACCTTGATAAATAGGTCGTGATGACCTCATATAGATAATTACCTACTGGCCAAAAATAGCTAAGCATTAAATAACCACTATGTAACGAGAACGCTGCGGACGGTTTATGCCGTTGTTGGATAAAGAGGGAATGTAAGATATTATCCAGTGTTGAATAAAGGGAGAGAGCAGCATCTTTATTAGCGTTCGAGTGGATGGAGAGAGATAGAGCAGAATAATTACCAGTGTTATAAAGAGAGATAGATAATGCTTAGCAAAAAAAATATATTATATAAAATTTATATTTTTATTTAAAAATAATTTAATTATCTAATAATTAAACATTTTTTTCAAAATCATTTGTTTTTTCAATTTTAATTTTGTAGTTTTATTCCAAAAAGAAAAAAAATATGGAAAATAAAAAGATTCTCGTTGTTGTTGATATGCAGAATGATTTCATCGACGGAAGCCTTGGAACAAAAGAAGCACAAGCAATTGTTCCTAAAGTCTGTGAAAAAATAAAAAATTGGGATGGAGAAGTTATTTTTACAAGAGATACTCATAATAATGAAAATTATCTTCTGACTCAAGAAGGTAAAAATCTTCCGATTAAACATTGCATACAGGGGACAAATGGGTGGCTTATCAATAAAGATGTATTGAATTCTTATCTTGATACTTTTGATGAAAAACACAATCAAATTTTAAACATTCTTGATAAGCATACTTTTGGTAGCATACATCTTCCTTATTTAGTTGATAAATTAAAAGACTATGTAAATAATTGTGACATAACTCTTATCGGACTTTGTACGGATATTTGTGTTATTTCTAATGCTATGATTCTTAAAGCAAACTTTCCGGAAGCAGAAATAACTATAGATGCTTCGTGCTGTGCAGGAGTTACACCAGAATCTCATAAGAATGCACTTAAGGCTATGAGTGCTTGTCAAATTAAAATTGAAAACGAATAATGGCAAAAATTTTAGATTACATCAACCTTCAGATTTTATTGGATGATATTGAAAATAAAATTCAACCATTGATTGAAGAAAAAGAATCTCTTTCATTACAAATGGAAAACGTATTGGAATCTCTTGATTCTGAGACTATTAAAATAATTGCCAATCATCTTTGGTCTAATATGTCTAATGAAGAAAGACAAAATGCAGAAGAAAAAAGAAGCATATCTGAAACGTTGGATATAAATTCTTTTGATACTAAATATCTGCCTTTTCACCCATTTATTGATAAATGGAGACTCACTTCTTATTCATTTGATAATGATAAAAGCAAGATAAAATTTACAGTCGTTTGTGATAGGGAAGCAAACCATATAAGTGGATTGATGACTTATTATATTCCACATGTTACTGATTGGATTGATTTAAAAGAATTTGAAAAATGATAATTTTTTTGATAATAATTGGCATTCTTAATGCTCTGTTTTTCGGAATGTGTGCTTTTTGTAATAAAAACATTTCATCTAATATCATTGATGATGCAACTGACGCAGAATATGAGGAATGGCTAAAAAACATTTATAAAGAAGATGAAAGGCATAATACTGGCCGGGGGTAGTGGAACAAGATTGTATCCTATTACCAAAGGAATCAGCAAACAATTACTTCCAATATATGACAAACCGATGATTTATTATCCATTGTCGGTATTGATGCTTGCAGGTATTCAAGATATACTTGTTATAACAACACCGGAAGACAGCAACGGATTCAGACGTTTGTTGAAAGATGGAAATCAATGGGGTATCAATATTCAATATGCGGTTCAAGAAAAGCCGAAAGGGATTGCCCAAGCATTTTTGATTGCTGAAAATTTTCTTGACGGTGAAACGGCTTGCTTGATATTGGGAGACAATATTTTTCATGGAGCATGTTTTACGGAAATGCTTTCATATGCCAAATTTAATGCAATTGATGAAACCGCCACAGTTTTTGGATATAGGGTCAATGACCCGGAACGTTATGGAGTAGCTGAAATTGATGAACTCGGATATTGTGTGTCAATTGAAGAGAAGCCTAAAAATCCTAAAAGCAATTATGCTGTAACAGGATTATATTTTTACCCAAGTGATGTAGTTGAAAAAGCCAAACAAATAAAACCTTCCGACAGAGGTGAATTAGAAATAACCACATTGAATCAAATGTATCTCGAAGAGGATAGATTGTCTATGGAAGTTCTGCCACGTGGTTTTGCATGGCTTGATACAGGTACTTTTGAATCATTGTCAAACGCCTCCAATTACATTGAAACGGTTGAGAAAAGGCAAGGTTTGCAAATCGCTTGTCTCGAAGAGATTGCTTATAATCATGATTGGATTTCCAAAGATAATGTTGAGGCTGCTGCCAAACTTATGGAAAAAAATGATTACGGGCAATATCTTAAAACATTAATCAAGAAATAACACAATTTAATAATAATTAACGTGTTACCTAAGTAGTAAATATGTTAAATCCACGGAAAATAATTCTGTGGATTTTTTAGTTTTAAAAGAGAAAAAAACTATTTATAATAAAAATATATATTAGAATATGCAAACTTTTGAAAATTTTGTCTTAACTGACAAGCAGAAGGAGATGTTTCTTAAATCAATATATAATCGCCGTTATGCGAAATATATCAAAGAAAACGGAACAAATCCAATAATAACTGATGATTTTTATAATTATACAAAAGAAGACCTTGAAAAGTATAAAAGGGCTATCTTCTCAACCACTCTTGATGAACAACCGGTTGTTTCTGATTTTGAAAAAAATCTTGTTGATGAAGTTAAGGAAGATGTAGTATTTAGGCCATCTTCATCTGATGAAGCAGTTAGAAAATTTGCCGATTATGATGATATTATCATAAGTACAGATATGGAACTGTCTAATCCTCTTTACACCGGCGGCTTTGATTCAAGTTGTACTCCTTCTACCTCAGATAAAGTATTAACTGTTGATGGTAATTTGTCTATTAAAAATGGAAAAACTCTTATTAATAATGATGAACTTAATCACTTTAACCTTTATATTAAGGGAAATGGAACTTTATCTAATCTTTCTACAAACGGTAAATACGTTGTTGGACAATGGGTTGAAAATACTAAAACTGTTATTTTAGGAGGAAAATTTGAAAGTCAAGCTGAGAAAAAGGTTGAAAGTGGCACTCCTTATACAGAAGTAATCTATGCTTTTAAAGGCTTGGTTGAAATTTATGGTGGAACTTTCCGAGTAATAAGTGACAAAACAACTAAAGAACAACTTGAAATGGTTGCTAAATTTATGTTAAATTGTAAGGATGATTCATATGCCAACGGAACAGCCAAAATTAAAGTATATGGAGGAGAATTTTGGGATTTCAATCCTGCTGAATCTCATTCTGAAAATCCTACAGCAAATTTTGTAGCCGAAGGTTACAAATCAGTAAGCAAACTTGTTTCTGAAAACGGTGTTGAGCATACAGTTTGGACTGTTATGCCTGAATAATTTTACAAATAAAAATATAAAATTATGAGAAATTTAGCATTAATTCACGGAATTATTGTGATTCTTGGAATATTGATATTTAGTGGATTGAATATTGAATGGATTTTCGGAGTAACCATTCTTTTGTTATGTGCTTTTGATTCTATTGTTATGTGTAATATATTCACCGGTAAGCCTAAGTTCATAGAAAAGGTGATAGCATGGCTCGATGAAAAAGACTACGAAAGTAAATAAGATATAAATTTCATTTTTTTGAATGGTGGAGATAGAAATATCTCTACCATTTTTTTTTGTCTATCTCAAAAACTTTTTGTACTTTTATCCAAAAGAAAAAATTCAATGGATATATTAAAATATAAAAATGGTCCGAAAGTGATTATTCCCAAATTGTTTCAAGATGAACGGGGATATTTTTTCGAGTCATATAATGCTGATGAATTTGAAGAAAACGTTGATACAATTGATTTTGTTCAAGACAATGAAAGTTGTTCATCAAGAGGCGTTTTGAGAGGATTTCATTATCAGAAGCCGCCATATGACCAAGCCAAATTGGTTAGAGTTGTCAAAGGCAGTGCAATTGACGTTATTGTTGATATAAGAAAGGATTCTCCTTATTATGGTGAATGGTCAGCGGAATTCTTGACAGAGGAAAACCATCATCAATTTTATGTTCCGAGAGGTTTTGCCCATGCTTTTCTTGCATTGGAGGATAATACCATATTCCAATATAAATGTGATAATTATTATAACAAAGAAAGTGAGGGTGGAATTATATGGAATGACCCAACAATTAATTTTAAATGGGAAGAATGGATTGATTTGAAAGATATTAAATTATCTGAAAAGGACGAAAAACACCCTCAATTAATTGATTTTGATACTCCTTTTACCGACAAATGGTACTTGAGAAATATTTCTAAAGATTAAAATAAAAGATATGGATATTATTAGACGAATAGAAAATGCAGAAGATAAGCCTCTTAATATTGTAAAAAATAAAAATTACAAAAAAAGAATCTTGGTTACGGGGGGCTGTGGATTCATTGGCTCGAATTTCATTAGAATGATGGTTCCCAAATATAAGGATTATCTATTTGTGAATTTTGATGCTTTGACTTATGCAGGAAATCTTGAGAATCTTTCTGATGTAAAAAGTCATAATTATGAGTTTTTCAAGGGAGATATTCGTAATATTAATGATATTGAAAAGGCTTTTAGTGAATTTGGAATTACCGATGTAATTCATTTTGCCGCTGAAAGTCATGTTGATAGAAGTATAATTGACCCAAATTGTTTTGCTGAAACAAATATTATTGGAACATTAAATCTTTTAAATGTGGCGAAAGAATATTGGAAAAAAGATTATTCAAAATCACGCTTTCATCACATTTCAACTGACGAAGTTTTCGGAGCATTGGATAAAAATCCAAAAAATCAATTCAATGAAAAGACTCCTTATAATCCGCATTCACCATACAGTGCGTCTAAGGCATCATCTGATTTTTTCGTAAGAGCATATCATGATACTTATGGAATGAATGTTACTATCAGTAATTGTTCAAACAATTATGGTCCATATCAATTTCCTGAAAAATTGATACCATTAGTTATCAATAATATTCAAGAAAGAAAAGAGATTCCTATCTATGGAAAGGGAGATAATATCAGAGATTGGCTTTATGTTGAAGACCATGTTCGGGCGATTGATTTGATATTCCATAAAGGGAAAAGTGGCAAATCATATTGTATTGGAGGAAATTGCGAAAAAACAAATCTTGAAATAATTGATTCATTGATTATCGGATATGTGAATCTTTATGATAAAAAACATGGCTTATCTTATGAAGAGCATCATAATTCAATCAATCATCTAATGTCATTAAAAAAATTTGTTTCTGATAGAAAGGGTCATGATTTTAGATATGCCATTGATTATTCAAAGATTAAAAATGAACTTGGATGGGAACCAAAGATTTCTTTTAAAGATGGAATTACTAAAACGTTAGAATGGTATATTGACCATTATCAATGGAATCAAAATTGTTTAAATGGTTCATATCGAGATTATTATGATAAAATATATGGCAATAGATAATGGGCAAAAAAGGTAATAGAAATTTAAAAGATGATAAAGAGCGGCCTCAATGGTCTGAAAAGGTTATTCAAAAGGCTATAAAATGGCAAATATTATCACCATCCACAATTAAATATGAGATGGAAAATTTAAATGTATTTGATTGGGAATCTGATTCTTTGTTTATCACCCGTTCAGGATACATTTACGAATGCGAAATTAAAATCAGCAGAGGAGATTTCAAACATGATTTCAAGAAAAAGAAAAAGCATCTAATTCTTGAAGGTGAAGATAACTCTGAACAATCTCCTAACTATTTTTATTATGTTGTTCCAAAGGACTTAATAAGCGTTGATGAAGTTCCTGAATATGCAGGATTAATATATGTTGATATATCTTATGATTCTAATGGAAAAATAAATGGTTATCCTATATCATTTGTTAAAACCGCTCCTTTAATCCATAAGGATAAGGTTGATTTGAATACATTGGATTTGACCGATAAATTTTATTTCAATTATATCAATTGGAAAGATGTGGCAAGAAATAAGGATAAACAGATAAAAAATCTTGAAAAAGTTATAGATAATATATTAAATTCGGATTCTGCTGAGGCTTATAATTATAATCTTAATGAATCAAAAAAAATTATTGATGAACAAAATAAAAGAATTGAGGTTTTAGGAAAAAAAATTAACGATGAAGAATATAATTCCAAATATTATTCTGAGCGGTCAAGATTGTTTCAAAGGCTACTTAAAAAGAATGATATTGATTATGATAAAGAAATAAAAGAATTTGATAAAAAATTTGATGAAGAATATGGAAAAAAAATTAACAAAAAGTAACACTGACAAAATGATTTGCGGTGTTTGCGGTGGAATGGCTGATTATTTCAACATTGATGCAACTTGGCTTAGGCTTGGTTTGGTTCTTGTTTCATTGTGCTATGGCATTGGTGTTTTCGCCTATATTGCTGCCGCTATTATTATGCCGAAAGGAGAATAATTAAAATAAGAAAAAATATGATTTGGATAAACGGAAAAGAAGTTGAGGTAAATCATTATCCTGATAATACCCAACTTCTTAAAATAGATATAAATAAACTTTATTTCTATGAAGAAAGTGCTACAATCAGATGGCGGTATGAGAATGATGAGGAATGTATGACATTATGGTACATTGTAAATCATATTAAATCTCACAAAAATATTAATTTTCCCATCAATCTTTCTCTTATGTATATTCCAAACGCAAGAATGGATAGGGTGAAAAAAGATGATGAAGTATTCACATTGAAATATTTTGCACAATTCATTAATTCAATGAATTTCAATTGTGTATATGTTATTGACCCTCATTCTTATGTATCTGAAGCATTGTTTGATAGAATATATAAGAAAAATCTATCTTTTGATTATATTTGGAGATGGTTTGAGGAAAAGGATAATATTGATTTGGAAAATGTCATGCTTTATTTTCCTGATGATGGGGCTTATAAAAGATATAAGGATATTTTTACAGGAGATAATATTCTTTATGGAAAAAAGAATCGAGATTGGGACACTGGCAAGATTTTAGGATTGACCGTCCATGATAAAAATGGAAATGAAGTTCCAAATTATTCCATTGAAAACAAAACCATTTTGATGATTGATGATATAATATCATATGGCGGGACTCTTGCTTACAGTACGGATAAACTTCATGAACTTGGTGCGGCTCATATATATGCTTACGGAACCCATACTGAAAACAGTGTTCTTGATGAAGAAAAAGGAACTTTGATTAAAAGATTGGAAAATGGAATTGTTGATAGATTATTCACAACAGATTCTCTTTATACCGGAAACCATCCTAAAATTACTGTAATCGCATAAAAATGGAAGAAAACAAGATATCTCTTAAAGAAAAATGCAAATCATATCAAGAAAGGGTAAATTATTACCTTGACCCCGAAAAATGGATTATTGTTCATATTGATGGAAAGAATTTTTCATCGTTGATTAAAAATAATTTTCATAAACCGTTTGATGAAGATTTTGTTCAAATGATGGACAACACAGCAAAATATCTTTGTCAAGAGGTTCAAGGTGTTAGATTTGCTTATGTTCAATCTGATGAAATATCTTTGGCTCTTAAAAAGAATACTCCAAAAAGTGATATTTTTTTCGGAGGAAGATTATGCAAACTCCAAAGCATCATAGCAGGAATGGCATCATCATTCTTTACCAAAGAAATGATAATATATAATCTTAGATATACAGATATTAATTTTAATGATTATTTAGAAATAGCAAAGAATTCTGATGTATATCAATTTGACTGTAAAGCATGGAACGTTGATGATGCAAATGATGCTATGGCATGGTTTTTATTCAGAAACATTGATTGTATCCGTAACAGCAAACAACAAGCGGCTCAAGCCTATCTTTCCCATAAACAATTGCTGGGGAAAACCGCTGATGAACAAATTGAGTTGCTTAAATCATCTCAAAACATTAATTGGAACAATTATTTTGACGGATGGAAATATGGAAGGATTTTGGAAAAAGATAATGTTGAGATGGTATTTGATGGAAAATCATTTGTAAGAAGCATATGGAAAGTGAAAGACGGTTGTAATTTGACTGTTTCCGAAAATAGAAATAAATTATTTGAAAAACATTTTCAAGAATATTTGGAATTCTAAAATGAGTTTTGTATATTTGCATTGTAAAAGAAAATTTAATTTTTTAATTTTATCATGAAGAGAAAAGAAACAAAGATTAAGATGTCGTTCGAAGGTGTTGAGCCCATCTTTTATGTAAACAAGTCCAAGAAAACCGTGGCATGTAAAATCAGAGGAAACGCTTATGAAACAATGATTGACCCTTGGTTTGGAGAACTTTCAACCCCTTCTTTTGAATCTGTTGGAATAGCCTATTGCAGTGATAATGATAAGTTTGATGAGGAAAGAGGTAAGAGAATTGCTCTTGCCAAGGCTGAAAATAAACTTTATTGTAAGTGTGTCGATTTCTATACCAAGAAAATTAATGAATTTAGTGAGTCTATTGCAAAAATGGACGAATTTAAAATAAGGGCTAATAAGTTCTGCTGTCATAATGATGAATATATTGAAAATATTTCAGAAGTAGATAGCCCTAATTACAAAAAAGAAGTCAATCCTGTAAAACGTGGAGAGACCTTCTATACAAAGAGATAAAATTGCGAGAACCTATCTTTATTAAACAAAATAGAAAGAATACAACCATCTTTGTAACTCTTTCTATTTTTTTTGTTTTTATAAAAATAATTTGTAATTTTAATCTATGACAGAAAAAAAAGCAAAAAAGATTTTGATTGAATCCGGATGGATTAGTAATTACTATTATGTTGTCAAGGTGATGCAATCTTGTGCAAATAAAAATAGTAATTTAAATCCTATGTTAAGAAATATAAGCCTTCATAAGGCATTTTGGTGGGGAAAGAAACTATTAAAGGATTCTATAGATAATATAATTTCTAAGCATAACAGTTTAGCAATACCAATTAATGAAATTTATAAAGAATATGAAAGTTCTTTATGGTCAGAAATGAATAAAGTTGAAGATAAAATTGGTATTCTTCTTGCTGAAGAGATTGAAACTAATTCTAAAAAAGAACAATAATTATGCAATACATTGGCTCTATTATAGGAGATTATTGTGGTTCCGTTTATGAATGGAATAATTTTAAGGGAGAATTTCCGGGGAATGTCGAAATTCTTAAAACGGGTAAATTTACTGATGATTCCGTCTTGACCATTGCGGTGATGGATTGGTTAAACAAAACTAAAGGTGAAAACCAAGACGAACTTGTTAAAATAATTAAAGAATGGGCTCATAAATATCCTAATGTTGGTTATGGAGGGCGTTTCCATAAATGGGTATTTGGAGATAGTACAAAGCCAATAAATTCATTTGGGAACGGTTCCGCCATGCGAGTAGCCCCTTGTGCTTATTTTGCAAATACTGTTGAAGAATGCCTTACTCTTGCCAAAAAATCTGCCGAGGTTACACACAATCATGAAGAAGGTATAAAGGGAGCACAAGCAATCGCCGAAGCGATTTATCTTGCCCGTTGCGGTGCTGAAAAAGATGATATTAAAATGGTAATCCAAAATGAATATGGATACAACTTTAATTTAAAACTTAATGATATCGGAACAAAAGCCCATCCATTTGATGCGACTTGTCAAGTAACTGTTCCGGAGGCAATTATATGTTTTGCAAATAGTAAGGGATTTCTTGATTGCATTCAAAAAAGCATTTACATCGGTGGAGATTCTGATACTATTGCAGCAATATCAGCGGGAATTGCTGAGGCTTATTATGGAATTCCATCATTTGTTGAAGAAAAAATTAAGGAAAAACTCCCAAATGATTTTAAGGAAGTGATTATTGAATTCAACAAAACCATGTTGGAAAGATAAAGAATTAAATATCAATTATAATCCGTTTTAAATAGAAATATTTGGACGGATTTTTGACTATTTATAGGAAATAGAGTTTTTAATATGAAACCGACTGTAGAATGGATAAAAGAAAAATATATATTGTTCAATAACCAATTTTTTGGTAATTATCTTGAAATGCCTATATTGAAAACAGAAGCAATTACAGCAAATAAAGGGCAAATATTAGGACAGTTTTCAATAAATCCAAATAAAAGTGTTAAAGCAAAAAGAAATAATATGCATATGTTTTATTATGACTATTATTTAGATAAAGATGTATATGTTAACCATGACAATTTCATTCAAATAATGAATCCATCAATTACATTAAACACTTTATGGGATGCTGAAGAAATTTATTGGGAAACCACCTTACTTCATGAAATGTGTCATTATAGGACATATATAGACGGTTATTGCCCCAAAAAACCGCATTGTGGGGAATTTGTACAATGGGCAGACTATATAACAATCGCAAGTAACAATAAATATAAAATAACCACATATTGTGATTGCTATACAGAAGGTAGGACAATGGATGATAGCGTTATAACAAAAAACGCAAAAAATCTTTGCGGAATTTATGTCAAATTCATTGATTTTGGCAATGAAGGAAATATTGACAATAGATTTTATTTGGTAAAAAACAGTTTTAAAGATAAACTTATTGAACAATTATCCCTTATATTCACACGGCGGAATTTTGAAATAATTATATGCTCAGACCCAAATTGGGCTAAAGAAATGGTGGCAACCACCAATCTGACCAAAACTCAAAGGACTGTGTGGACTTATTATGATACATCCGCAGAAAGAACTAAAAAAGCAATTGAATTAATGAACAATTATCCTACAGAAAAAAAAGTAGTACATGCACAAACCTCAAATATTGTAAAAGAAAGAACAATGTTTTCAGATATCATCAAAGAAGTTTTTAACGAACTTGCACAAGAAAATGATGTAGTCAATATATTACCGGGAAAAAATCTTTCAATCGAGACACCTTTTGAATAAAAAATATTTTTGTATATTCGGATTATGGGTAAAACTATTATTATAACAGAATCTCAGTTTGATTATATAACTGAAGGCAAAATGAATGAAGATAAACGATTCATTAAAAGAATGATTAAAGAACTTCATGAATTTGAGAATAAAAACAACCTTATTCTTGAAAGAGGTGCGGTTGCTGCGTTCCCTTATATGGGGACTCTTAAGAATATTTGTAAATATATTCAACAATACATATACAATAATGAGCCAGTAGTTGATTCAAGTGCCAACTATATAAGTTGGAATTTTATCATACCAAATCTTTTAACCCGAAATATAGATTTTTTCAAGGAATTAAAGATGGATGTTACTGTTTTTTATAACCCGAATGGTGATAGATATTCGGGACATGGCGGTTGTACCGCATACAAAAATCCAAATCAATATATAACAACTGATAGAAAATGGGAAAGAGGGGAAATATTTCTTTTTTGCTGTTGTGATGGAAGCCGAAGATTATTTGAAAGAACCTTTTACTACACAGCAATTCATGAATTAAATCATAAATATGAAGAATTAAAAAACGCATTATCCGATAATTCAAATCGAATTTTTTATGATGGCACAACTTTACGAGAATTAGCACAAAAGGAAACATTCTCACATATCGCACAAGTTGATAAATTTGTCAAAGATATATTATATCGTTTATTTTCAAGTTCCGAGGTTAATGCTTTAGTTTCTGGTACTTACGGTGATTTGTTATCAATGAATAGTGAAAGGAAAAATTTCATTAAAGATAGGGAAAAATTGATTTCATTTAATATGTATGAATATTTTAAAAATAATTTATATCTTTTAGATTATTTGTCTGATGAAGATTGGGAGCATCTTAGGGATTTCCTTGATGCTTATAGACAAAATATTTCAAGGTCATCATATGGTTTAGAGTCTTTCAAAAACAAATTTTACAAAAAGGTTAATTTTTATTTGAGAAAAATATATAACGGCATTATTCGGGCAGCATTCCTTTATTATGACAATAAAGATGAAAATAAAAGAGCAAACACCATTAATCAATTTGGAGATTCAACCATAACCTATTGATTAAATTTGGAAAATCATTTTAAAATTTGTATTTTTACCCCAAAGTTAAAATTTGGATATTATGGAAAAATTTTATGAAGGAAATATCACTCCGAGTGATGATACAATTTTTGTTTTTGGTAGCAATCCGGAGGGAAGACATGGCGCAGGTAGTGCTTATGTGGCCGTAAAGCAATTCGGAGCAAAATATGGGCAAGGAGAAGGGCTTCAAGGTTCGGCATACGCTTTGCCTACAACTGAATTGAGATTTAACACCGGGCAAAAAACAAGGCATTCCCTTGCACCGGAAATCATTATTGACAACATTAAAAGAATGTATGATTGCGCAAAATCCTTACCGGGAAAGAAATTCAAGGTAGCATATAGGTCAATGCCCGATGAGGTTACATTATGCGGCTATTCCGGAAAAGAATTGATGGAAATGTTTAATGTTGCTGGTGAATGCCCTGAGAATGTTATATTCTCAAAAGAATGGTTTGACAGTGGAATTTTAAATGTTTCAAAGTGAACTACCGCCAATCTAAAGCAATGCATCTTTCTCAGTCTTTTAATTGTAATGGGCGAGATTATATTAGGAATCATCATTTTGTTGATAATACTCAAAGTTATCCTTGGAAAGGATGAAGAAAATTCAGAAGATTAATTATCATGGATTATTATAAAGAATTATTCACTGAAAGCGATTTAGAAAAGGAATTGAAAGAAAAAAGAAAATCTTTGGATAAGGCATTTGTTAGTTCACCGGAATACAAAGCATATATTGATTCCATTTCTGAAATTAACCATCAAATTTTTACAGAACAATCTAAAAGATGGGAATTTATTCACGAAAGATATAAAGGAATAAATCGGGAAAGGAAAAAGATAGAACGTATTCCTAAGAATAATGATTTTTATATAGACACATTTGACAATGATAAAATCAATTCATTGTTCGATGAAGTCTGTTCTTTATCTGATTCTGAAAGAAAAAAGTTTTTAAAGAAAGTTACCAACCATTTCAAATATGATGAATTGGATGTTTATGAACATCCACAAACAACAATTGATGATATCAAGGAACTACAAAAAATTTTGGCTCAATGTGTGATTAATTTTGTTGGAGAAAAAGACTTGAAGGACATTGATGAAGTTCATTTTTATTTTGATGGGATTCAAGATTCCGTGGCACAATGTGAATGGGTTCCTTCATCTGATTCAAGCATATCTGTTATAGGTTGGCAAAAAGAAAATGAAACGGAATTTAATGAAAGAAAATTAATTGGCAATTATTTTTAATATGGAAAAAATGAAAAATATTGATAAAGGAATTTGGCAATATAAAAATAAAACCATTGAAATAAATGATGATGGATTATTTGGCGTAGATTTTTCTGGTAAACAATCTATAGCCTATTTTGATACAATTAAAGAAGCCATGCATTTTATTGATAAGGTTGATTTTAATAAACTCAACAAATGTCTCAGCCAATAAAGAAACATAAATGCAAGAAAGAAGACTCTATCAAAATAACAGGTGTTGATTATTGTGATGATTGTCCATTTTTATTATATAATAATGGTTCATTAATTTGTTCTCCGAATGATTATAAATTTGATGCTAATATTGATTCAAAAATAAGCGTTCCTGAATGGTGCGGAAATAAAAAGAGAAATAATGAAAGAAAGGTATAATATAAAATCTGATAGATATAATCATATTCACTATTTTGTCAAAAAAATAGATAAGGATGATGAATATTTGTTTGTGCCCGCTGAAGATTGGATGCCAATATATGTTACAATGAATGAAGATAACAAATCCGTGAAATTTATTGATACGGAAGGCGGTCCTTGTATTGGCATTGGGTGGAGGAATAATGAGATTGAAGTAATTGACATCATTAAAAGATGCCCTAATGAGACTATCTTCAAATTGAAAGAATTGTAGATATGGAAGAATTGCTAAACCATATAATGTTGGAAATCCAAATTCATTTATATACTGAAAATAATGTGGTAATACCTTAATCGAAAATGGAAACAATATGTAAAAATTTCCGAGAATTTCTTGAGGCTGATAAAAGATACAGCAATTATTTGGAGATGGTCAATAATGGGCAAGTTCCTTATGTCTACAGATTTGGCGGAGAAGAGCAAAATAAAGCCGATATAAGCAATTTCTCTCATTTTCTATATAGTTATATGATTTTTGATTTAAACGGTCTAAAAGAGGCTAAAAAGTGGCAAAGCGGGACTGAGGTTTTTAGGGATATTGTAGATGAAGTCATTGAAAATTTCGGTAAAGAGTTCTCAAAAGGAAAATTGATTGGGTTGGAGATAACCGAGGAAGATTGTTATTATATTTTTGATGATAATGGCGATAAAAAATATATTTCTTGCTGCGAAAACTTGGAACAAAAATGGTGAGGAAAAAATTCCACACCATTTTTGTTATTTTTGATTTTGCTTAATCAATATCTAATTGTACTGTGTTGCTCATCGTCCAAACTCCGTTAATATCTTTACCGGTCAAATAAACATCATAAACATTTCCTCTATATGCCAATATACCTGGCTGATAAAAATTTAAGTTAGCAGTTCCGCTTGTAGATGATTCATTATCTATTCTTATATTGTTTTCTATATCAGAAAAAGATGTTACTATAGATTGAATCTTTAATGTCGTAGGCTGTATATTGTCATAGATTACATTAAATTGAACGCCATCTTCAGTCGCCATTGTTAAAGAATTTGGTGATATTTCTATTGTTCCGGTTGATTCGCTTCCACTTCCTCCATTTTTAACAATAGAGATATCTGCTTCGGTACAAGAAAGTTTTCCATTCATTCCCTTTCCGCAAATTTTTATTCCTATACTACTTATTTCTTCTCCATTGGCGAAAGCATTATCATCAACATATGTTATACGAAAGCCCATTTGATAGTCACCGTTGGTTTCATCATTTACAGTTATACTTTCAATCGAAAAGTCTAAACCAAGAGACGATATGTTATTTTCATCCATATCTTCTCCATTTATTTTTATTATTGAACATGTTATAGAAGTTACATCTCCGCCAAAATACATCAAATCATAAATGTTCTCAGTATAAGAACCCAATCCATCATCTAATGACAACACTGTCCAATCGCCATCCTCGCTCCATTGCATATCAGGATAATTCACAACTATTTTAGATTTTGGAAAAAGTCTCATTCCGTCTCGATTCGGAACAGATAAATTAAAATTATTTTTTCGGAAATAAGTTATTAAATCATTAACTTTCAAGCATTTATTTACCCCTCCCCCTAAAGTTGAGTTATTGCATGTATATCCATCGTCTAAAAGGTCTTGGACCTTGCACATTCTTTCCGTAAGTTAAAAAATTGATTTATATGCTTATAAATAGTTTTTGGACATTTAAAATAAATTTTGTATTTTTAATGCAAAAAATAAAATATTATGAGTGGAGGACATTTTGAATACCATCAATATTACATTGATGAGATAGCGGATTCAATTGACACATATATCAACGGAGAAGACGTTGATGAGGATGAGATTGAAGATATCAAACGTGAATATGAAAAGGGATATTCCTCATTGGATGAGAATGAATACAATTATGTTCTTGAGCATCACCACACTATTCCGAACCGTTATAATTTCTCAAAAGAAACGATTGATGAGATGAAAAAAGGGTTGGAAATATTAAAAAAGGCCTCAATATATGCCCAAAGGATTGATTGGCTTATATCTGGTGATGACGGTGAGGAAGAATTTCATGAATCCTTGAATGAAGAATTAAAAGAATTGAAATTTAAAGATTAAAAATATGGGATATCAAACAACATTTAGATTAAAAAAAGAAATTGATGATAACTTTGTATCTTGGATGGATAAAATCAAGCCAGAAGAGTTGGCTAAGGCAAAAACAATATTGGCTTCAACTTGCATGACAGCCATTGATGATTATAGTGACAAAAAAAGTCATATTATTGACAAATATAAAATTTGGGATTCCATCAGTTCAGCATTGAAACAATATCTCTATCTGCTCAGAGAAGACTGGAAGATTAATCTCAAATCGAGATTCAATGAGAATAAAGAGGTTGATTTCTATGGATGGAATTATTCGGATGGGCATGGCGGTTCGGCTTTTGATACCCTTGATGATTATTCAACTTTTCTTATGGAACAAATTTATCCAATAGCCATTTCATCAACAAAGGGAAGATTTGAAAAGGATAATGAAGATTTTTATGAAAAGGAACATCAAATATACGAATATATAAACGAAATGGAAGATGAAGTTTGGGAAATAATGAACCAAGAATTCATCAAGCGATATCGTGACAATGAAGACGCTGACGAAGATGATGGATTAACACATTTTTATCCGGAAAACAAAAAAGATGACACCATCGAAAAAGAAGATTCTAAATAATCAAGGCTGTCCTCAAAAAGGACGGCTTTTTTCATATATAAAATGCAATCCACAAGTCGGGCAATCAAAAGAATTTGAGCAATACAGTTCCAAAATTGAAATATCGAATAATTGATGACATGATGGACAATCAACAGTAATCTTGTCAAGATTCCGTTTTTTCATATTCAATATCTCTTGCTTTATTAGCATAATAATAATCTCTATTTATTTATATATAAATAGTTTAAACAATGAAAGAAATTATAAGATTAAATGAAGAACAATTAAGGGAAATGGTCAATGAATCTTTGAGAAAAAAGATTATGGAGACCATGGGCATTAATGACGAAATGGAGTTGGCGGCAAGTGATTTATGCCATTTTATTCAAAAAAATATAAAAAAATCCCCTATTGAATATGATGAGGAAATAAAACAAAACTATCATATTTTAAGTTATGACCATCAATTTGAGAATAAAAAATGCCATTGGACTATTGTTGGGTACATTTATCCGGATGATGTCATTAATTTTGAAAAAGGTGCTGAAGTACAAATATCAGAAGCAAGAAGTGCTTCTGATGGTAAAGCCATATTTTTTGGATGGGTTTATTTTTCAATGAATGAAGACGGTTGGTTTAGTTATCCGGAAGTCTGTGATTCGGTTTATCATGAAATGCTTCATTTGTTAAAGGCTAAAAAAGCGGAAAAATATACCGGTAATTTAACATTCATTAATACATCTAACAAGCAATACAATACTACAAATGGCATTGAAAAGGATATTGCAGCCATTTGTTATATGTCACGAGAAGATGAACAAGACGCTTTTATCAATGGTTTATATGGAATGTTGAAAGAGGAATTTCTTTATCATCAAAATATTAATGTTGTTCAAATTTTTAATAAATCGCCATTATGCCAAAAGATAAAAGAAGTAAAAAGTGCTTTAAATAATCTTTCTCAATTATCGGCTATAGACATATCTGAATTTTTAAAGCCATACAATACCAAAGAGACAAATCTTTCTTATAAAAAATTGATGAATTTAGGCAAAAATACTTTAAGAAGACTAATTAAGAAAACTGTATTAATGTTGAATCATTATAGGGCATATATGCTCAATTATGGTTTTCGAAGCAATCCCCCAAGGGATGTTTTGAATTTTTAAATTTATTTTGTATTTTTGTTTTGTAATTTATAAAATTTGATAACTATGCGAAAAAGTAAATTTGAAAAAATAATTGCGAATGATGATGCTGAAAGAACAAGATTAAGGCAAAAATTTTATGACGCTATATCTGATTCTGGATTATCCTCAACGAAATGGTATTGGACTACTATTGCCGAATTAGAGAGAAAAGGATTTTCTCAAGTATATTATGATTCATCAAATTTTGATAAAGGAATACAAGACTCTTATAACAGTATTATTGACATACGTACTTTTATTGATGAAAAAATTGCTATAATTGATAAAGTCAAAAAAAAGATTGAACGGAACAAGGAAAATTGGGAACGATTCAAAGAGAATTCCACAATGTTTCTTGTTGCTCAAGATTATTATGCTAATAATGATTATTTATTTGCATATGAAATTAATAAAACAGTAGACGGTATTGAAGTAAATGGTTTTGATTCTGAAATTGCAAAAAATATTGTAAAAAAATATAATTACATAGATTATAATTTAAGACCTATGGAATATTATGAATTTGAAAATTTCTATATTCCATACCGTTGTAAAATGCATTCTTTTAAAGATGAAGAAGACTTGGTTAATTATGTCAATTACTTAAGAAATCTTTGGCATGAATCCATGGATAAAATTAATGAAGAAGAATATAAAAAATACAAAGAGACTGATGAAAAATACTACTTTTGAAAATCCAATATTGCCTGATGAAATAAAGAAAAATTTTGAGGATTGGTGCAAGATAAAAAACATTCCTTATTCTGATAATCTGCTTGAGGCAGTTGCTTTGATATTTGATGGAGCATTGTCAATGTTTAAGGAAATGTCAAATCCGTGGCATTTTTGCCATGAATCCATGCCGGAGGAATTCACTCCAAAATATTCAAACGATGGGCATACTGAATCAGAATACGTTCTCACTTGGGATTCTTTTTATGGACCGTCTGTTGATAAACTATGGAACGGAAAATGGGTTTCCGAAAGGAGAAATGAAAATAGAATAACGCCTGATGTTTGCCATTCCATTGTTGCTTGGATGGAAATCCCTACAGAAGGTCTTGGAGAATATGCCAAGTTATAAACTATGGCATAATTTTTGTATAGTACAATATAAAAGAAAAAAATATATGGCAGTCAAATCAATTTCATATCCGAAAAAAGGTGACGGATACATTTATGATAAAATAAAAAGGCCAATTAAACCAGATGTGTATTATCGTTCAAGATACAAAAAAGATGAAGATACATATAAGGAAGAAATGGAACAATACCAAAAGGATATGGAATATTATAAAGAACATAAGGGAGAATATATTCTTAAATGTTCCAATAATCTTGTAGGAAAGAAATTCACTTTTGATGACAAAAAAATCAACATTATATTCGGACCAAACGGTTCGGGTAAAACTACCATTCTTAAATCCATTGGTGCTGTGGCTTTGACTACAGACGGTTTCTCCCGTGTTCATGAACCGTTGGATTTCAGAGATTGGGGCAATAGTGATTCTAAATATGACCCTAAATCAATCGTTAAAGAAATGGATAAAAACACCGCCGTTGTTGAATGGGAAGGGAATCCTATCTACTACAATAATTTTGAAGGAACTCTTTCAAACAGAAGAGGATGCATTGGGGAATTGCAAGGTTCATTGCTTAATAGTCTTGAAGATGAAATAGTCTATAGAATATCTGTTGATAGAAAGGCTTCGGCAGGTGAAAAATCTGCATATATTTTCAACAAGATAATAACAATTGCCTCAACCAAAAAATCATTGGAAGAAATTGTTATGCCGAAAATTAATGATTTTTCCCATTGCAACATTGCATGGGAAACCGCCGGAAAAAACCAATTGAACTATTTCAAGCAATTTAAGTTGTTTTCCGAAAAATGCCCAATAACTCTTTTGTTTGATGAGGTTGATAAGTCATTAGATATCACTACTGTTATTAGTCTTTATACAAATATTTTTCCATTAATGGTGGAAAAATTTGACTGCCAAATAATCACGGTCTCTCATAATCCACTGATATTGTCTGACAAAATTTATGGCGACAATGAAAAATATAATATTATATCAATGGACGATAATTATACAAAAGAATCTGTTGAATTGGTTAAATCATTATTTTAAATAACTTATGAAAATCATTGTTTTTCAATTATATGGAGAAGCATTAACATATGATGTTGATATTAATGGAAAAATCATTCCAATCGGGGAAAGTAAATCTGTTGCTCAAACAATAACTGAAATAACAGGTAAAAAAAGGAGAATGGTCAAAATCATATTATTTGTTCTTTAATAAGACAAATTATAACAAACTTGAAAAAGAATTGTTTTATCATGGAACGTTTATTTTGGTCGGCAAAACATACCTTGTAAGGATTGATAATTGTTATATTCAAGATTATGGCAATCTAAAAGAAATATCCCTTGAAAAGGGAACATCTATTCTTGATTTTGATAAAGAGCAATATATCTGCAAAATCAAGGAAGATAAAGCAAATGCTTGGCATTATGCTGAACAATATCTTGAAACCAAAGATGAAAAATTGATATTCAACATATCTTATATCAAGCCAATCAAATTGGACACAAACGGTATTGAAGGAATCTATGTTACAAAATCTACAATTAAAAGAGATGTTTTCAAACTTGATGATTTCTTTTATGATTTGCCTTTACAACATATAAAAAGAATGTTTTTGCCTTGGATTGAATGTAAAGAAGATTATAATAAAATGATAAATAATATTATAAATTTTAATGAAGCGGCATATTAAATCTTTCAAGGAACTTAAATTTCTTGTTGAAGAAAAAGTTAAAGAATGTTTAATGAAATATATTGGTCATGGAAAAATAATTAATCATGACCCAATAATAGAAATGGCTCGTTTAAATAAACGAGATAATGGAGCAGTCCCTTTTCCATATAATAAATTTGAAATTAAAATTTGGAGTAATGACCATAATCCGCCTCATTTTCATGTTAAATCTGAAGGTTGGGATATTTCTTTTTTAATTGAAAATGGGGAAGTTTATAAAGTAAATTTAATTGGAAGCAACAGTTGTTTATATACTTATATTGTAAAAAACATCCCTATTTGGCTCAATATGCATAGTAATACTGATAAAAATTTGACTAATAAAAAAATTGCTGAAAATACTTGGGACCTTATTAATAATGATGATGAAATAAAAGAAACCTCGGACAATTAATCCGAGGCTTTTATTTTAATATCTCATATAATTATCAAGATATTCTTTCTTTCCATCTATGAGAATATAAGGTCTTCCTTCTTCTAATTCATTACCATCTTCATCTTCATAATCATATTGAATTTCAGCCCATTCGCTTGGTTCACTTGGACCGTTACCATAATTTGTTCTAATTCTCGCCGCATCGCCTGATGGCGCAATTTCTATTTCTTTTCCACCCCAATTACTATTGGCATAATATCCACATGGATTAAAATCATTATCCAAGCCATCATTCAATCTCTGAGATAATACTTGTTTAAGAGCCTCAGCAACCATTGCTCTAATATGACTTTCATTCAATTCTTTTTTCTTGAACTTGTTTTCCTCCAATTCAGAATTCATATCGCTTTTATATTTTTGGGCTTTCTCTGAATAATTATTAATTTTATCAGATGCTCTCCCAAATTTTCTTAAATCCTTATCATTTAAATTACTGTAAAACTCATTTGGTGTTATCTCGCTTCGGCTCACCCCATCTGGACTATAATTATATGAATTACGCCCGTATGTATGTATATTTGATGAAAGGTCTCCCGCTCTAAATTGTCCTGCCATATCTAATGTAGATGGATTAAAATATCCCACTAATCCTAATTCCTTTTCCGCATCTTGCGTTGCTGCATCTGCAAATCTACGAGATTGCCTGCCATATTTCTGTTGTTTCCATGAAGGAAGGCTTCTGTTTTTAGCATTATGTGCAGCCTTTATAGCAGCCGCTCCTTTCAAATCCGTTGAAATCTCATTAATCTTATCAAGATATTTTGTTATTGATTCGTTGATTAAATTCACCAAATCATTTCTTTTCATTGTTACTTTTGCCATAGCAATTTATTTATTTATTTAATAAATAGTTAAAAGATGCTAAATAGATTAAAGTTTCTATTCAACATCTTTTTATTTTTTTTCAATACCGTCAATTACCCACGAATGAATTCGTGGGCTTGAGCAAAGACTAAAAGTCTTTAACAATGCATATTGACAAATGCTCTTACATCATTTGTACTTAATGATTTTCCTCTTTTCAACACAATCTAAAATTGTTATCCATCTTGATTAAAAGCAATTGATGTATTAGTTATAGCCTCAATATTTCCATTCTATTTTACAAGTAGCAATATAGTCACCACCTATATTTTTCCCCGCTTCTTCTTTTGAAACATATACCCAACTACCGATAAAGCCGTTCTCGGTTTTGTACACATTTATCCAACCTTCATGCTTTTCTGGTGCGAAGAAAAGGTCATTATCCTTTTGGGCGCTTCCATTATAAAGATACTCCCCGTTTGTGCAAAATCCCAAAAGTTTCTCATCTTCCTCTCCGCTTTTAATTAATGCAAGGATAGGCGGTAAACCTACTGCGCTCTTTCTGTCTGTGCAAATTATTCTCACTTCCTTGCCGTCTCTTGTAACAACTTTTCTGTTGGGGTTCTTGAGGTATTCCTCCAAATTAAACTGCTTCATATTTTCTTTGTCTTTGTTTACTCTTTTAATGCCACGACCGCCCGGCAGAGATAGGAATTATACTTGCCCGTGCCGGTGCAATAGCCGGAGCCGAAGTTGACGACCCACTCATTATGTGAACTATACTCCGACGAAGACCCAAACCAGCTGTTGAGTGAATCACCGTTATGTTCTTCAAGAATACTGTTAATCTCCTCTTTCTGAATATACATTTGAAGTAATTCTTCCTTTGTAGCAATCTGTACATTATGCTCTTTAGCATAATCCATATAATCATGATAAGGCATTTCTGGAACATTATCCTTAAGCAATACCTTATTAATCAAAGGAATATAAACTCCTTGTTGTTCCTCAATCCAACGAGGGGTAATCATTTCTTGTAACTGTTTGTTTATCATACCTCATCAAATTTTTTGTTATCTTCGATTATTTCTCTAATAGATTCGATTTCCATCCAATCTTGTTCAAAAGTAAGGCTCTCTATTTCCTCATTTGATAAACCATTAACTCTATACAAAATCCATTTGTATACTTCTAAAGCTCGTTCTTCCATATTTATTCCACCATTGTTTTCTTGAACTCAATAAAGATGTCTTGCGCTAATCTTCCCCAAGCGGAGTATTGCACTGTTGGTTGATTTTTAAACCAGTCTTCAACCTGACTAAGCATCCATTTAGCGCCTCTACCGAATGCATCTCTTTTCATCCACATTTCATCGTTGACATTTTCACATTCCGTATATTCTTGCGCAACGAAAATTTCTTTTGCTTTTTCTTCGATAGTCATAACTATTTGTCTTTATAACCAATCATTTCAAGATACTCATCAACAGTTAGTTTACATTCTACACTCTTACGAATTTTTTCGTCGAGTGCTTTTTGTTCATCTGGAGTCATCTTATCAAGACTTTCCTTAAGTTGTTTAACGTAATCTTTCATAACTAACAAAACTTTTCTACGTACTCAGCACACCTTTTGGCAAGACATTTAATCTCATCAAAAGCGTCTGAATTTTTCATTACAACTCCAGTAAGTGTTTTTTTATCATCCGCTATTTGAGCGATATGATTAAACCATTCAATGATTAATTCCTTATCTTCCATAATTATAGCAACGGTTTAGCGGTTTCCAACAAGTCTTTGAAAGTGTCAAGAAACTCTTGTGCCATATCTTGGCTTAGAAAAGAAAGTCCAGTTGTCTCATAATAAAGGCTCTTTATTATTAAGTCTCCGTTTGCTACGCAAATTCTATACCTCTCAAAATCCGATTCCTTATTGTTTTTTACCCAAGCATTCCTCAACTGAATGAGTTTCATATATGCCACAAATGCTTCACAAAGTTCTTTTGACATAACATTAGCATCTATCTCAAAGTCTCTTCTTGTCTTAGTGTCACATCGAAAAATATCACAATCCTTATTTATAAAGTAATCATTTGCTGTTATAGGATTCTGTTCGCAATATTCCTTCCAAGACATAGGTTTGTCGTTAGAGCTATACCATTTCGCATATTCAACAGAACGTCTGCTCCAAACCTCATTTCCCTGTGCAGTCAATTCATAGTCAAATGCGGTGATTATAAAATCTCCGTCATAAGTTGGGTACGCTCCATACTTGACACAATTCTCATAAAACTCATTCTTCCACGGCTGCTTGTCGAGCCATTCAATTATTTGTTCCTTTGTTTTCATGATTATTCTTTGTTTTTAGTTCTCCAATACCAACTCAACTTCTTGTCTACCTCCTCATTATAGTTATACTTTTCATTTAAGGACTGCATATTGAATTGTCTTGAAGTATTAAGGTTATATAATCCGCGATGTATAGCCTTATCGGCTAAAATTACATCTTCATTCCTTTTTGACTTTGGTTTCTCAAGATTGAGAATCAAATCAAGAATACTTGTGTTTGACTCAGTAAGACTGTCCTTCAAATCATCATTGTTATGCTCTATACACTTCATGTATAAATCAAACATTCTATGAGAATCGAGTTTGCCTTTAATCATCAGATAGAGTATAGCATAATCTATCTCCTCGTTTGTCTTTTTGAGCAACTCGTTTAAGAGTTCAAATGTATCCATAACTAAATTTCTACAGGTTCATCTTCCCAAGTGATATGTCTGCCAATTAACTTTTCATCAGCATCGGAGGGAAGTTCAATAAAATCTGTGATTTCTCCATAAAAGGGAATCCATACCGCCCTTGAAACACACCTTTCCGGGATATCGTCGAAAATACATAAATTGAGATTTTTATCTCTTGCTATCCATGCCATAATTAATCCTCCTTGATTTTTGTCAACAATTTTATGTCCCAACCTCTTTTCCTTGCCCTCTTTATCGCTTCCTTGTCATTCTTGGCGTAAACCTCATTGGCTTTGCCGTATTGATTAATGCCAAATGTATAAAGTGTCAAACCTTTTGCTTTAGCTAATTCCTTACCATGTTTTTCCTCGTGATAGGAACGACTTGAATATCTTGGCATTGAATAAAATAATTCATCAACGCCTATTGATGCTATGGCACCTAAATATACAGCCAAAGACTTTGTATTTGAATATGTCATTAGTTAATCTTCCTTAATTTTAGTCAACACATAAGTAGTATCACTCTGCTCTCCAATAGTAGTTACCTTGTATTCGAGAGTGTATTCAGATGCAGGATATTCTTCAGGTTCTTCTGGTGTGGTTATGTCTATTATGCCTGCAACACTAATAAACAACATTAAAGAACACATACTGCCGACAGCGGCTTCGCCATCGGTGTCAAGGATGGAATAAATCAATCCTGAAACTGACAATAATGCCACTATTATACAAATCCAAATCATAACTAATCCTCCCAATATTTATAGTACTCTGGAGCGTCATCAGTAGTCCCAACGAGATGCTTAGTATCGTCGTTGTAAGGAATGCAATACTTCCAAGTTCCATTAACGCATCCGAATTCTGTTTTTGTTCTCTGCGATGAAAAGAATGATGCAATCCATACCGTATCAAAGTAATCTCTCACCAACACCTTATCATATGTCTTTAGGGTTTTCGGGTCGAAACGCTCAGCCTTTTGTTTTGGATTCTTCCAAGTAGACCAGTCACGGTTGTCCTTGGAGGGATAAATAATACACTCCGTTCCCATTATATCGTAGAATCTTCCATCAGGATAAACCGATATGTCAGGGAAGCCGCACGCCTCCATCCTTATCGGCACGCCACTGCCTTGTTTTATTTCTTTCAGATAAACATCGCCATATACAGGCGACCACAACCTCGTCCCTGTCGGACAGTCTTTCAGAATCTCACAGAGATTCAATTCTTTATTTTCCATAAAATTCTTTAATTTTTTCAATCTTACCTAAAAGCCGTTCATAATCTTCAACAGGAATTGCAGTTAAATCAATATCCTTTAACCTTTCCTCTACAACTTCTGTGCCAAAGTATCCTTTTTCAACACCATCAATTAATTGGTAACATTTAAGAATCTCCATCCATGTATTTGGCTTATATTCAGAATCGAATAAATATTTATAATCAATTTCAATTTGTCCATATTTATTTGTCATGATATTTGTAATAAGATAATTCTCAAAATCTTCTGAATTATTAATAAAATAAAAATATTGATTCTGAATTTTCAATCTACCGTTAATGCAATCAGTCTCAAAAGATATCATATTATAATTGCTGCTTGCGGTTTTATGTTTAAAGACAATCAATGGATTACTACTATTTTTGGTAAAATCCGGGTCATCTTTACAATCTAATATTGATGAATAATATTGATAAAAATCAAATTTCTTAAGAATAGGCAAAAATTCATGCTTTATCCTCTGTATATTCTTGAGATGGCTTTTGAGTATAAAATCCTCTTGTTCCATCACATGATTCTGAATCCATACACATTTCTTGAAATCTTTCATAAAATGCGGATTATATCCATCCGCAACATCAACCAAAGATATTCCATCTTTGTCATTGCTAATGAATCCCGCAATATTGCATATCGGACATGGAATATATGCCCCATTCACATCATAGTCATAAGGATTGATATCAACCTCATCTCCATCTTGCAACGTTGCCAATTTCGCCGCATATTTTTTGTTTGGAACAGTTCTTAGTTGAAGAGACAATTCTTTCTCTTTATTATCAAATCTAACATATTCAAGTATGCCATTCACAACATCATAGCATAATCCATCAGATATAAAATATCCTTTTGAATTGAGATATTTCTCGTAACTTTTAAATGATTTCATCATCAATACTCAAAAATTAATGTTTTCTCAATAAAATCAACGGTTGCCTTATTTAATGAATAAAATTTCAACCCACCAATATCATTAACCTCTTGCCCAACAATCATATCATCGGGAAGATTATATAATATGCTTTTTAATTCCTTGACTGTCATAATCTTAAAATAAAATAAGTTAATATTTAACAATTTACAAAAGTTTGTAATCAACCTGTATATAATTACCATAGAATATATGATTCTGGTTCTGGTAACAAACTTCCACCAAATAGCCAATTAAGTAAAAAGCCCAAACCAATAAGAGATATTGCACCAATAAAATAGCACAATAATGCTAAAAGTATTTTCATATTATAAAAAAAATTAAAAATTCATTAAATTCCTTTAATCTATTAAGCCAAACGCATAATCATAATTATCTGTTACAGTAATTTTTCCATGAGGTTTTGCACTTACTTTACCTATAGGACATTTCTGAATATACTCAATTTGAATTAGGATTCCAAATTCATCAACACATTCATTTCCCCTCAATTCAAGGTCTTGACCATCATAATTTGGTGCCTTTATTTATAAATTCCAACTTATCAGCACGATATTCTTCCACATCGATTCCGTATGTTCGATATATTATAGTTCCATCTGAGGCAACTCTATATGGATAAACATTAATTATTTCTGTTGAAAATTTAATTCTTGCTTTCATAATCTTATTCTATCTGTAGTCCAACATATATTGCAAATATACAAAATTTTAAAATAAAGCCCAAATTTCTTAATAAAGCCATTTATTCTCCATTGAACAAAATGCTATGACCATTCCAATTGTCAATAATATCCATACAACCCAAAAACCTATCGGACCATTATTGATGTTATTTTCCGACTTTTCAAATATCTCATCAATGCTTATATTTCTTATGAATTTCATATCTGAGTATGTCTTGTCCGACACGTTCCCCATAATTGAACCTCGTTCGTTTGTAGGGGAAACAAAATATTTATATCTTGTCTTGTTTTGGAAAAACTTCCTTTTTGGCTCAATTGTCTTGAGATACTCCAAATATGGGCTGTAACAAATATCCTTATAACTGAATCTTTTTCCGTAAAACAATACGGAATCAGCCTCCCATATCTCTCTGCCGACAACATCCCATCTCCAATATACCCTTGTCCTTGTATGGGTCTTGCCATTGGAATCAACCTCTGTCACTTCTTCCTCATGTCTCCTATATTCTTCCTTGACCTTCTTTATCTTGGAATACTTTCCCTCAATATCTTCAATTGATACTGGGTCTATTGTGATTATATTTCCTTCGGCAATAAAATTCCCGACATCAGTTCTCCCAATATAATCAAATCCGGCGGAGTCCTTGACGGCAACCGATGACACTATCCTTAGACTCTTGTTAAGTGCACGATTCAAAATAGGACGGGATATACTTATCCCCAACATCACCATTAAAGCAACAATGACGGTGCTGAATAATACCTCCCTCTTCGTTATCTCCATATAATTTTCATTGTTTATTTATTTTCCGAATTTCCGAAAATATTTTTTGGAGCATCAACGGAACTGGTCTCGAAAGACAATCTCTCATAGTCCTTGACCTCATACCCCCTCAAAGACAAGAACTGTTTGGAAGGGAACTGCCGTACAAAACGCTTGTAATCTGTAACATTCTTATTATAATGCTTCCTCATCTGCGATATCTTGTTCTCGGTGATTGAAAGTTCATTCATCAAATCCTGATAGTTCTTCTGAGACTTCAACTCCGGATATTTCTCAACGACAACATTGATTGCCGCCTTAATCTCATCAACTGCCTTTCCGTCACCGTTAGAATTCCCGCCACGGGCCGCAATCACATCTTTCAATGTATTGTACTCATGCAGGTCATACTGCTTCACACATTCAACAAGGTTCGGAATAAGGTCATATCTCCTCTTTTCCTCAACCCTGATATCTCCACCGGTATTCTCAATGACCTCTTCATAGGAAATCGCACGGTTCTCAACGGAGAACGAAATCATATATAACACACCGAACACGGCAATGATAGCCGCAATAAAAATAATCCACTTTTTCATTTCAAATCCTTTGTTATTATTAACACTGTTAATCGTAAAACCTTTGTATCTTGTTTCCATTTTTTTCTACCACTCCTCCCTTGGTATTTCTTTATTTATAGTAATTTTATCACTCACTATCTCCCCATAATAATTTCGGTAATATTTGGGGCCTTTAGGTATTGTACATTCAATAATACATAAATCATATATATCATCATATACTGCCGACAATTCCCACGTCTTTTGCTTCAGTATGTAAATCTGTCCGAAATTGTTATAAGGGATACAAATATAGCATTCCTTGGAGGAATATGAATGGAAGCCTTCTTCTATTCTCATATTTCCATCTATTTCCTTATGGCTTAATCCCTTCATTTCATAAGCCCTTCCCAAATAATAAGGATAGTCTTTATAATAAGACAAATACAACCCATCCTCTACTTTTCTCACGACTTTGAAGACGGTTATGTCTTCATCTGCCACACGGACCCTTTTATCCCTTTTTTTAAACGCTCGCCAACACATATATAACAAAATTAAATTTTTACAATGCAAATATATGATTTATTTTTTATTTCTCCAAATCAACCTTTCCTCTCCCCCACAACAATTATCTTGTTGCTCACAATCTCCCCCATATCATTTATATAATAATGAGAACCTCTGGGAATTACGCAATCCATGACAACTAATTGATGGTAACGACTATCCACCACATAATCCTCAAAGCACTTTCCAAACAGCAGTTGTTTTCGGAACACTTTAATCCAACTTCCTTTTGAACCCACCCGATTCCGCACAAAACAACGCTCCGATGAATATGAATGAAAGCCCTCCGTGATAATCATCTCTTTTAAAACCCCTCCCCCAAATTTATTCTTTTTATCATATCTAAATTTAATCCTTATACAATTTTTGTATTCTTCTGCCAAATTGTATTCCTTGTGAAAATAATAACTATAATATACCCCCTCTTTCTTTTCCATAACCTTGAATGTATATATGTCTTTTTCCGCAACATTATATTTTATATCATCCAAATTCCTTGAAACCCAACACATACTTTTTCCTTCTTTATTTATTTATTTATTTCCCTTATCTTTCAATTATCGTGCCATTTTTTTGATGTTTGTTGTAATTTCCTTTCATATTCATAAGAGTTACATCATTAGGGGTTTTGTCCTTGATAGGATGCTCGTTGTAATTTCCTTTCATATTCATAAGAGTTACATCATCCCACAATGAACTTCCAATGTAGTAATTGTTGTAATTTCCTTTCATATTCATAAGAGTTACATCCTCCTTGATTTCCTTTCTGTATCTTATCCGGTTGTAATTTCCTTTCATATTCATAAGAGTTACATCTCATTGTTCGTAAATCCCTTAATTTGAATTATTTATTCAATTTTAATGAAAGAAATTTCTGAGAGATAACAGAAATGAATATAAATATTCTCCTTAAATTCTGTTTCCTCAATAGGCAAATACAAATTGCCTTAATAATTATTAATATACTTTTTTCTTTTCTTATTTCAAAGAACTATTTCAACATTCGTGCGATATTTATTGCAGCATTAATGTCACGGTCATGATGTTTTCCACAATGAGGGCAAATCCAATCTCTATCTTTTAAGGCCAAATTCTCATTGACATGACCACATTCACTACAAGTTTTCGATGTGTTTTTAGGATTAACATAAACAACATCTATCCCATCTTTCTTTGCTTTATATTCAATCATTTGTTGAAGTTCATAATAACCCCATAAAGATGCCGCCATACATTCTTTCTTTCCATATCCTTTCAAATTTTCCATATGTATAACTCCGACATTGTTCCCCTTGCAAAATTTTATAATTTTTCTTGAAACGTTATGGTATATATTTCTTGCCACATTCTTCTCTTTATGACCAAAATCATAATATCTATTCATTTTAGCCTTTCGACCATGCCCACTTATCCCTGTTAATTCACATTTTTTACGAATCCGTTCCCTTTCTGCCTTATATTTATTTCGTACTTCAATTATTGACACATCATCAATTTTTTCAATAAGTTCCTTTTTAGTATATTCATTAGTTATAACATCACCGGTAGACTTGTCACATATTGTGCAGACTGCCAAATTCTTCATCCCCAAATCAATCCCACATATTATTCCCCTATCATACAATTCCTTGCTCTCTGGTATCTTTACGGAAAGATTAAGAATAAAATCAATATTTTTCCCCTTCTCTTTCACAGACAATGTACTGTCACTTGCCTTATATCCTTCATCCCCATTCATGATATGATTAATTATCATACGGTTCCCTTGGTGGTCCTTTGACAATATCGTTTTGAACCATATTCCATATATTCTTACATAATATTCATTGCCGTTATGCTTTTTATAAAACCTCAATTGTTTATTCCCTATCCCCATTGGAACACCTTTGTTGAATTCCGGTGTCTTTCTATCTCCCCTCTTGATTTCTTTCTTGGATTCTCCCGAACCTATCTTGCTCGCCACATCATTAATAAGGCGAAGGATTATACTTGACGGAACGCTATTGATGGATGGGCACTCTTTCTTAACTTCATTCATAACCTCATTGGTAAAAACATATAATTCATTGTTCATGCCCGAAACTTCCCCCCAATCTTTATCCAAATAGATATATGTCCCACATTTAAACGACACTTTATTATATACACGCCATAAGACCGAATTCATCTCCACAAATGCATTTTCAACATCTCTCCTTGTTTTCCCGAGACTTATAGACTGAGATTTTTGACAACGATAATTGAATTCTTTGTCAAGAGACTCAAAATCTTGCGGGGCACACATCTCAATCTTTATCTTTTTTGTAATATTCATTTTTTCTTTATTTTACATTCTCTATCTGCAATCTTTATGCCAAACTATGGTTTATGAATATCTTTTTTCATTTTGTTATTAAAACAATCCATTACTTTACGCCATAACTTTTCAAGCAAACTTGTATCCATGTCCTTTATTTGTTCTTCCGTGGCTTCAAATTCATAGCATTGATATTTCTTAAACCATCGGTATATTTCTTTTGTGAACAATACATCTCTATCTGATGTTGATTCACTATAACAATGAACAGGAACTTCACTGTTGTATTCATAATGACCGTCCCCAACTTCACCTATCCATTCTTTGCAAAAATGCTCTTTATATTCCCGCCATATGTAATAGCCCGGATTAAACGTACCATCATCTTTAAAACATTTATAATATTTGTACGGATGATTGTTTAAAGATTCTTTAGCCTTGCTCTCCATATAAGAATATATCTCAGTCCTTAAATCCCGCTTGGGCACAAAACAATATCCGTCACAATTATATGACCCAATAAATTCCGACAATCTAAAATTTCTTCCTTTTAATGATTCTTCTTTTATCCATAGCAATAATTTCATGAATATATAATCCATTTCCCTCTGTTTTGTATTTTCATACTTCCTTAACTCCCCTGTAGATGCCATTAATTTTATATTCTTTATTACGACTGATTTATTAACAAAATCATAATTGCGGTATAGATATTTTATAATATATATCCCTATACGGTCTTGCTTCCTTGAATATAGGTGACTTATGTCCTTTGCGAATTTTGACGGATACAAATCTTCCACAAGGTCCTCAATTTCCGATACTACTATGCCACATTCATTGATGAACTTTTCTATGTTCTTCTTTGTACATATCTTTTTTTCCATATTGTCTCCTCTCTTCAATCATTGTGCCAAACTCTACGGAAAAAATATAAATTTTCTCCTATAACCCCACCTATTCACCTTCATTTCAATCACTTCTGATACCTATGATAACATTTCATATATCTTAAACCCCTTTATATCACCATTTTAGATATAATTACCTATAGCAGTTATGAATATAATGATTATTATTATTATTTAATTAATTGATATTCGCTATTTTAGTGTAAATTGTGTAATAAGGTGGAAGAAAATGTAATGATGTGGAAACACTTTCGCTGTCTCTGACGGTCATGATTACCCAAATTTTAGTGCAGTAACGTTTTTCCCGGTAACAAAAAAATATTTCTTGGAAAAGAAGGGAATCCCCTTATGGGGAAAAAATTGAATATATGATTTTCCTCGTATAATGGATATGACTGTTCTTTTATAAAGAATGTTTTGAATATTGTATTGTGATTCTAAAAAATGGATTTTTACCATATGGGAATATTTGAGAATGTTGAATTGTTTTGAAATCCCATAAATGTGTTTATCGCCATTAATTCCATATTATATGAAAAGGATATTGAATATTTGAAATTGATTCCCCTATGGGAAAATCTCGATATGACTGAAATATCATTCCTTTGTAAGGAATTTAATACTGTATGTATATGGTTCCCTAAAAATCCCCAATATTGTATTTTATCTTATAGAGATTTTATTTGAAGTTGTTGTTAATATTATTGAGGGTAATGTATTGAAAATTAGGGATTTAAACAGTTGCTTGTGTAAATTTTATTACAAAAATTTTTCAAAAATTCCAAATAAAATTACATAAATAATCACTTTAGATAGATATATTTACCATTAAGATAATCAATATTTTACATAGTATTATTTAAACAAAATATATAGATAAAAATAATTACCATAAAATTTTCTTATGGAAGGGATATTGCCGAAAGTGGATATATAAAAAAATAATATAAGAAAAACTTATATATAGAGGTAATATAATATAAGAGGAAATTATATATAGAAAAGGTTCGGCGAAAAAAATATTGAGGGAATATATTTTGCGAAAATGATATTCGGGAAAAGTTTATTAAGAAACGGTAATTCCCTATGGGAAAAATATGACTATTTATAGAGGATTAAAAATTTTATTCTTATATGAAGGATTTCATAAATAACACAGTAACCTTAGTATTGTTCTTAATCTCCGTAGGATGTTTTTATAGTGCCTTTGCAATAGGATTTACAAGTCCATTAATAAATATCTTATTGGGTGTGATAGCCGTTTACGTATTCTTACAGGCATGTGGGAAAGTAGACAAGAAGATGGAGATTGGTCCATACTCAGAAGATGATAAAAGGGAAGACCGTCCGCCACGTCCTCCACATGGAGGTGGTCCTGTAATGCTATAGTTATTGATGGAGCCATTTAAAATTTGATGGTGATAGCCTTATGTAGGAATACGTGAGGTTATCTTTTTTTTATTTTTATATAGGGGAAGATAATATTAAAATAAGTTATAAAATGTAAGTATTCCCCATAGGGAAAAATATTAAAATGTAATTAAAATAGTATATAAAAATTATAAACTGAAAGTAAAAATGTTTCATTTAATTGATATAAACTGTTTATATAATTGAAATATAGTCATTTAAACAAGATTATAGATTGTAAGTATATATAAAACGATTTATATAGAAGTGTTAGTTGGAGTACACTCTCCTGCCATATTTAAAATAATAAGATTAAAAACATGTCAGCCCTTGTTGAGGGGATTAACCTCTGTTCAATATAAATGAGATATTAAGGTGGTTTCTTAATCATAAGTTCCTAAAATTAAAATATCTATATATATTATAAGCAAAGACTGTGCCAAAATAATATATATGGGGACGCAAATGCGTATATATAAAACGAAAAAACAGACGCACCATCACGGCGAATCTGTTTTTAAAAATATCATGTCTGTAAAAATTAATTTCTTAGTTCTTTAGCCTTATTGAGATACCATTGTTCTTTATCAAGGTCTTGATTGATATCGTTACCTGGTTTAGTACCCATTCTCATTCTGTACTTAAAGGCATTCATTTCACAAAAGAGAGCAGTATTTTCTTTTCCGAAGACATCAACCATCATATCAATGACTTCTTTAGAATAGTTGTTATAATGTTGAGGGTGATTGACATTTTCATATTCTGCCAAATTTTCAGATTTGATATATGGTACTTTCTTATTAAGGGAGTTAATGTCCGCAAAAGCGTATCCAATATCCTTATGATTCTCTTCCTTTCTTTTTTTATTTTCTTTTATTCTATCGGCACACCATTTTCTTGTATCCATTACATCTTTTGTATCATCATTAAGATAGAGTTTTCCATCTTTAACCTTGTCATAAATACAAGATGGGATAAAGTCAGGATTTTTTCTTATGAAATCAAGAACGTCTTGAGGGACATTACATTCTCCTATTGATTTATTGAGTTTATCCATCAACTTCAATGTATCAAGGGCGGTTTTCAATGTTTTCGGATTGAATTTGGCGTTAAAGATAGTATCGTCAATCTTATCAGGTTTGCCTACATTGAGAAGGCTTTCTTTGATTTTGTTAAAAGGTTTATCCTCTTTTTCTTCCTCATCATCATCTGTTTCGCCAAAATCTTCATCTTCATCTTCATATCCAAATGAATCGTCATCAAAATATTCCCTTTTCCAATCATTTTCATCATCATAAGACGGATGATGATTTGATTCAAGGTTAATATTGGTCTTGGGAGTGATTTCCTCTGTAGGCTCTTTTGTTTCCACCTTACATTTGATTGACGGATTAAGATTATTCTGAATTCTATTCTCCAAGTCAATCACATTTATACTACGTTTCATTAATGCATTAAATATTATTACGTATTATTCTTAGTTTCTTATTGAATTATAATCTACTATATAAAGATACAAAAAAGAATAATAAAAAGCAAGGGGAATTAATTAAAAACTCCCCTTGGTCTGAGCCATTGCCATAGACATTTTCTTTATGGCGGAATTTTTGATTTGTCTAACCCTTTCTTTGCAAATGCCGAGCATATCCCCTATTTCCTCATTGGTATATTCTTTTCCATCAAGGAGACCGTAGGACATAAGGATAATTTTCTTATCCCTATCATTAAGGGCTGATAGTGCGTTTCTTAATGTAAGGGAAAGTTTTTCCTCATCAATCTTTTTCTCGAAAGAATTTGTTGATGCTGTAGCGATGGCGAATTCCGGGCTATTCTCAAAAGTATAATCAGAGTCATCATCACTGACGGCGGAATCAATATATTCCATTTGGGCGGAATAAAGGTCAGTATCATTATTCAATTTGATATTATAATCCTTTTTAAGGATATCCATGATTTCTATTGATGTAGGCTTTCTTCCATTCTTGAGAAAGAAATCATTCTCAATTTTTTTAACCTTTGTATGAATTGAGAAACTGCCTGGTTTTCTTACCATATAGTTTTCCTTATTGAGATAGGCCAGAATTGACCTACGGATATACCATATGGCGAATGATGTGAATTTTGTACCGCTCTCCCAATTATAGGAATCAAGGGCTTCATACAATCCGATTGTTCCGACAGAGACCAAATCTGACAAAATGTCACCATTGTTATATCTCTTTGCCACGGCAAAAACAAACCTCTGATTTCTCTCAGCGATTTCCTTCTTGATTCTATCTTGGATATTAATCTCCTTTTTACGGATATTGTTATATTCATTATTGGAGATAAGATTATTCTCATAATCAGATTTAGCCCTATTCAGTCGGTCCTTAGATGTATTTAGACAGGCAAAAGCATCCTTTTCCTCCATGGTTGTCATGAGGGGAATTTTATTGATTTCTGACAGATAAGCATCAAGGGTGTCATTTCTCTTTACGTAAGAGGTAACGTTTTTAAGATTCATTGAAGTATGCATATTTTTTTCTTTTAATTTATTTTCTCTTTTACAGTAGTATTATTTTACAATAACTGTGCCACAATGTCAAGATGAATTAAAAATTTTGATATTAATTGTTGAATGGTATATATAAGAAAATAAAACGGACGCACTTCACAGCGAATCCGTTTCTGAACTTCAACAACTAAATCGTTACCCCCTAAGGGATATTTTGTAAGTTGTAAATCTCAAGTATTTTCATTAAAACGATATAATCAAAGATAAGCAAGCCAACTTACAAATTTGCCATCTTTGTAGATTAACAGAAAACGGATAACACAAAGATTATGGGTCTTTTTATCAAGTATCCCAATAACATACCATTGTTACATTTTTAATCCTCTTATTCAGATATTATATCTGACTAATAAAAGAGGAGGTCTAACCATAAAAAGTATAAAAATTATACCAATTGCTGTACGCTTTCTTTATATTTCCAATAAAAATTATATGCTTTACCTTCGTTTTTTGCTGCGCTCAAAATATGCCCTCTTATTCCACTATTTTTAGTTTTTGCATATCCATTATCAAATAACCAATTTGCTGCTTTATTAGCACTTTCAAATTCTCGTAAAAATGTATTTTTTAATGAATATTGTAAAATTTTACGTGGTAACCCCCATAAGGTATAATCAGGCGGATTATAATGTACTATTTCAATATTATGCGCTTTTAATACTTTTCGTATTGTTGTAGTATCATATCCTGTTTTTTCGTGAACTATTTTTATCTTTTTATCTTTTTATACTTTCCATATAATTCAAGAATAATATCTTCATCTATCTTAAATTTACCTTCCCCACCTCTTGTTGCGTTATATCCATTTTTATATGTATTATAAAAATCAATCCAATAAATTTCACGTTCATTTACAATTTCCTTAGGACATTTTTCAATTGTTTCAACAATAAAATGCTCTTTTCCATATTTATTTATTGCTGAATATAATGGACGTTTTTCCATTTTACGTCGATGACAATCGTGTAAATGCTCATTAAATCTTTTTTCTACACTATTTGATGTTTTCCCTATATATTTCTTTCCATTAATTGTATTAGTTATACAATATATATAACACATTACATTTTATACTATTTCAGTTATTATTATCCAACCGTAACCACGTGGAGGTATAGTATATATACGGTCATGCGGGAGGAGAATTCGAATCTCCGACCTTCAGCTTAGTATCCATAAAAGGATTCACACCTTATCTATCTTTATTAGATAACCGTTCCTAAAACACTTAAGTTCTTTCTTTCGATTAAAGAATTATTTACTACGGTCATCGTTCAACGATAGTTATCCGCTATAAGTTATTTCCTATATAGGGAAGTATGGATATAAAACAATTATTAAAAATTGTTGATTTAACTGGTTTACTCCAGTATTGAGGCTGACGAGCTACCACTGCTCTACCCCGCAATATTATATTTTCAAAGAACTTTCAAATTCGATAAGGATATATATTCAGAAAACATATTATACCCAAAAAAATAAATAGTAAAAAATTGCTGTCTGTTTTCTTTAATACCTTTCTCTTACAATGCAAATATACAAAGATTATTTTTAAAAACCAAATGTTTTTGAAAAATTTTTATATATTTTTAATTTTCCATTCCGTCAATAGTCTTTGAGCTGTTATCTATGACGTTTTGCTGAGCCATCTGCTGTTTTGCCTTATATTCGGCAATCTTCTTTATCAAAGCCTTGTTCTGACGAATTTTCTCAGCATTATGTTCTTTTATATGCTGATTTGCATCAGTCATTGGAATCATGATATTTTTCTTTTTAGACTTGGTTGTCTTTTTTCTTACTTTACTTTTTGGCATAAGTATATTTTTTAATTAATTATATAAATTATTTGTTATATTCAAAAAAAAAATAAATATCAGAACGTTTTTTGAATGGGATTTTATCTTCCATGTCCAAGATAGTTCATAACCTACCATCCCGAAAGATTTGATATTCATTTGTTTGTAGCTCAAGTCGGACTTGAACCGGCACGCTCCGTTCGGAGCAACAGATTTTAAGTCTGTCGGGTCTACCATTCCCCCATTGAGCCTTATAATAATTAAGATACACAATTTCTCTCTTCAGATGGGCCTATGAGCATGCCAAGACCGACTTTACCCAACATGTTATTGAGAGTTTTATAGAGATACCTCAACGCAGTAACTTGCAAGTTTACCGAACGGCGTTTGTGTATCTTAATATTCTTTGTAGTCTGGACAGGACTTGAACCTGTAACCTTGAAGGTATAAGCTTCCTGCGCTCACCAATTGCGCCACCAGACTATATTTGTTGTCGGGAAAGGCAGATTCGAACTACCAATACAGTCACCCATATGAATGCTGAAGATTGCTGAAAATATTTTTGTCAAAATACTATTACAATACTGCGTGATACCGTTTCACTATTTCCCGAATAAAATTCTACTTTTTGACAATAAAATTTAAATTTTCATAAGGGAGAAATTTCAATTTTTTCGACCTTTTGATACTATATCAAACTTAAATCCCTATATAGGGGACGCAAATGCGTACATTAATTTTGTCATCAACCAAGTTCGATAAGATTGTCAAGATATTCTTGATTTACCCAAGCGACTGTTGTGTCATAATCAACAACCACATATCCATTGTCCTTTATCCAATCTCCCATCAGTTTTCCATTTGATATTGGTACAAAAGTACCATAATAGATTCTTGTCTTCTGTTCATCATCATTTCTTTCAACCTTATGAATTTCTCCATAGATAAAAGAAAGATTCTCATGGATTCTTACCGAGAGAAATGTATCTTTCAATACATCAATTGTGAGAAATTCACCCTTTGTATAATTAACTTTATCAGTCATTTATATAAAATTATTTAATGTTCAACTTAAAATAAAGAGTCTAAAAGTTCTGTCTATCAAATTAACTTTAATCCAAACTCTTTTCCTTGGATATCCGAAGGTGGATTTTACACTGGGGCTGTCCGTAATCAGTGCCATATAGTAACCTCTTCCATAATACCCCTATGGAGTTGCCACTTATTCTAACCGGCGCGGTTGGTATATTTCAAATATACAAAATCTTTTTGGAAAAGACAAACAAGAATGTCAATTTTTCTTCAATGCCTTATATTCGCCAAAGAGGTTGATTATAGATATGCAACCAATCGTTGAAAGGATAGAGAACATAAGGCTGCTGGATATTATGATATAGACGAAAAGCACTCCTATGGCGATTATAGTGCCGATTAGGAGCAAGATATCCTTGTACTTGTCAGTCATTACTGATTGTCCTCCTTAGGTTATGGGAAACGAATTCAGAGACTTTATTCTTATGGTTTCTTATATTGACAGCAACATCGTGTAACTCGTTATATTTCAAACGGGTTATATCATCGGAGACGAACACTTTTGTATATTTGCTGTCAATAATCATAAAAATAAAAAAAGTTACAAAACCTTCTTGGCACTAAAGTCAGACGATGCCATGAAGGTATTGTAACTTAAATTTCTCTAATATTCCAAAACAACGTCTGACTTTTGTTTTCTAAATATAAATAGTATCAATTTTGAAAAATGTTAATAATATGTTTAGATAAGATTGAATATTTTTGAATAATTTTATTAACTACAGATGAAATCCCATCCCATATTGGACATTGGGGCATAGATTTTATAAGGCAAATATTCATAGCACCCACCTTCAAAAAGAGCCGTCTTGTTATCAAACAATTCCAGATTGGACTTGATAGAGTCCTCAACCTGAGTACGTAAATAGTTGTACTCCTCAAACCATTTTCCCATATATTTTTATAAAATTATCTGTTTATATTATTCGCAATTATTGTGCCAAAGTAAATAAAATGGGGACGCAAATGCGTCTATTATTTGTCGTCCCCGTGATAGAAATCCCACATTTCATAATTGGCGAGCATCGCCAAAATCTTTTCCTTTTGTTTCGTTGAAATCTCCTTGGAGGAAAATTTATGATTGTTCTTGTAACGGACAACATAATCTCCGTTCCTCAACTCAATCCGATTGAATGTTATAATCGAATCGAAGCACAAGGAGGTATATTCCCTTGGGAAAGAGAATCTATTGTTATAACCAAGTCTCTTTACATAAGAAACTATCGTGTTGTCAATGATATCCATTTCTTTCAAAATTAATTGTATTATTTGTGTTTATTCTCCCCATCCGAATTGCTGGTGGTCGGCATAGATTGCCAAATTGTCATAAATACTCCTCATATATCCCTTTTCTCTGTCAGATTCAGAATACAGTTGCTCCTTAATCATCCTATCAACAAGTTCCATATTTGCCGTTTCCTCATCAGCATCAAGGATAATGAACAAATATTTGCCGCTATATGATAGGTGAGCAATCATATCTCTTTTGAATTTGACTTGATATCCTATTTCTTCACAATCGTCAGAGAAATCATCAAGAGTGGTGTTCCAAGTCATTTTGTCAAGAGCCGATTTCTCCATTTCACAACGGCATCTAAAAAACGAGCCAAAATTAGCCCCTGTAACGTAAAAACTTTTGTCGTTTGATACTCCGTACCACTTATAACTTTTCATTGCAAATTAGAGCGTTTTTATAGGCATTAAAAGGAAATTAGAAATGGGACGGGGATGTTCCGTCCCGAAATACTATGAATTTTTGGAAATTTCATCCCAAATAACATCCCAATCATCAGTGATGAACCTATCCTTGCGAATATTCTCATTGAGAATTGCAAGATATTTTATGGTAAGGTCATCATCTTCCCCAACGTAAGCATAAAGGAAATCATCAATGATATCGTTAATATCCGCTATAAAGAATCTTGGATTGGTGATAGCGATATACTCTGCCAGTTCTTCAAAATCTATTGGACAGTAATAATCGTTCAATAAATCGAACGAAATGAACTGGTCAACATCATTCTCATACCAAAACTTTTCATAAGTCTTGAAATGTCCGTCAGAATTGTTCACGTGTTCAAGAACGTAAAGATATGAACGTTTCTGAACAAGTTCCCTCATATCGTCTTCGATATTCTTCATATCGTGGATAGGGAAATGATATCTGTTTTTCTTTCCCTGTTCCTCAAAACCCCTGAGGTAGGAATTCCACAGATTGACAACAACGTTGATGTTCGTGTCCGCAAGTTTGTTTGCAAGACTTTTGATTTTTTCCATACTTGAAAATCTTTTTATTCGTTTATACTATTTGCGAAAATTATGCCAAAGTGTATGCGGAAAGCAAACATTATCCCTATTTTTGGGAATAATGCTTCACTTTCCACTTCAAGTCTTCCATATCCTTGACTTTCGGCTCATCACGATAATGCACATCATCAATACACTGCATATCGTCAATGATAGCCGTCCACGTTTTGTGAGTCACTGGACTTTCGTAAGTGACCTTATAGTGTCCGTAGCCACTTGGGATAAAGGTGAAATCTGTTTTTGAAATCTTAATCTTTGCCATAATCAAAATTGTTTATTGGTTTAACGTCAGCAAAGGTAAGAATAATATTTGAATTATCCAATACCCTTGCTGTTTTTTTCAGTGCTTAATCGTCCCAGTGGGATTTAATTGTTTCGGCAATGTCATCCCATTCGTCCATAAGGAAGTCTATCGGTTCAGACACAGACAAATTGTCAGCAATTTCCATTGCTTTGTTATAATCATCCTCATTTGGAAAATACTCATCAAGGAAGTTTTCCTCCAAGGTTTGAGAATCAATCTCAAAATCAGAATCCCCATTTTCGATAAGGTAGTCCGCAAGTGCGTCTACATCTATCGGGCAACGGTCATCGTCAAGACGGCTGAACGTTACTATATTGCCATAGCCGTTGAAAGCGAAGAATGAATCTGAATAATTGTAGTGTCCATAAGTTGAGGAACGAGCGAATTCGTGAGTGCTTGGAATTATCTCATCAAGCATATCATCGGAATTTTCCCACACGTCATCATCCTCCCTGTTTGATTCGTTGACGTATTGTTTCCACAGGGTTACTACATCTTCCATATCGGAAGAGTTGATGTAATTTGCAACAAATTGCTTTTTGGTCATAGTTGTTGAATTTTATTTGTTAAACGAATTAAGATAGTGTGCGTTCTCAACAAGCGCACAATGCTGACAATACGATTGTCCGTTTGGCTCATCACAAGCCGTACACATCGAACAAGTCGGAATGTAAGAGTTACACTTCGGGCATTTGTAAACTCCCAGCCTTGCCGGAAGTTGAACATAAGAGTCACAATGCACACAGTATTCAGTTGTCATTTGCATAATTGATAAACTTTAATTATTAAACTATATCACAATAATCAGGCCAAACTATTCAGTAAACTCACTGATAAGCCAAGAATTTAATAAATCAAGGGTTTTTTCATCTGTTTCCCAAATTGAAATTTGGTTTCCTTTCCAAACTTCCGCTTTGTTTGCAGCATCCAACGCCTTGGAATAATCATTCAGTCCGGAAGAAAGGACTTCAAAATCGTCCATATTGCCGTCCTTATCAATGAACTCCCTGACTACTTCGTAAATCACATTGTCTTTCATATTCAAAAAACTTGAAAGTTAAACATCATAACAGAACCTCTATTGTTCTGTTTCCGTATGCAAAGGTAACACTATTTTTTGAATTACCAAAACTTTTTTCACTTTTTTTTGAAATATTTGTTTTGCCCCTTATGCGCACACGCACGCACGCACGCACGTAAAAATATATTATATTAATAATAAATTTATATTTATATTAAAAATTTATTTCTAGTAACTAAAATTTTAGTTACCAGAGAAGTTACTGGTTACTAGAAATAACTAGAATTCTAGAAATATATTAAATATCTAGTAACTAGATATATTATAATATACACGCACGTATACACGCACGCACGCACGTAACGTGCGCACGTGAGAATAATCTTTCAATTACAGACTTGTTACCGGATTTTTGTTAAAATTTTCTAAAATTATTTGAAACGTTTTATTTAATTATTTTATAAAAAAGAGCTGGCTGGAGTACACTCTCCTATTGCCCATTAAAGGACACCAGCCCAGTTGCGGTGATTAACCGCTTGAATCATTCAAGTTATGCCGGCGGACTTCTCATTTTTCAATGTTTTTAATGTTCGTTTATACATAATGCAATTTCTATACCAAACTAGTAAGAAGCCACCCTCGTTTTGCAACGAAAGTGGCTTGGTAATAATATGAACACACAAAAAGAATTATTTCAAGTCATCGGAATCAACCGGGCACTCCACGTCATTGAGAACCTCTTCAATGTTTTCAAACACATTGCTTCCGTCTTCAATCTTTTTTTTCAAGTTTGCTTGCGTTTGCTTGACAATATTATCTTCAAACTTGCCGTGCAGTGGTATTTCGTTTCCAGTCCATAAGTCATTAACATTGGTGCTATCCCAATCGTCTGGTGCATCAACAATCACTCTGGAAATAAAAGTAGTTTTTACTAATAAAGCGACTTTTTTAGGCATAATTATTTTTTTGATTTATAATTTTTTTTAATTATCCAATGATGTAGCATTTCATCTGTTGATTCGTCACTTTCAACTATTGAAATTTGCTCATTTTTTCTGGGAGATAAATTAACCGCAAAATCAAGAGATTTAGCACAATTAGTAGACCTATACTCCAAAGTGAAATCTTCAACAAAACAATTCTTATTGAGATATTCTCTAACAACTTCGTACATACAATTATTCATAACAGAGATATTTTAAGGGTACGCAAAAGCGTACCCCACATTGATTATTTTACGACTTGGGTAAAGATATCCAAGTTAATGAAGTAGTCGTACCCCGGTTTGTCAGCGATATGATAGGAAACATCGGATTTCTCAATCACAAAATCCTCCTCGAATTTGGTAAGGTCAGAACCACAAACGTCCTTGTAGATTCCTCCAAAGTGGCAAAAGTCATCATTAATTTCGTTATTGATTGCCGACTGCATTTCCGCTTGCGCTTTTTCAAGCGAATCAAACACTCTGACAGAGGTGTACAAACCCTCTTCATCATAAGCGGTGTAAGTGAATACATAAACTGTCTTTTCCATATATTAGTCCTCCGTATAAAGTTCAGTGTCAAGAAGTACGTAGCCGATTGCTTGAAGCACGGTTGAAACTTCATCTATTTCAATGCCGTTGTCTGCAAGGACTTTTTCAGCATTCTTAATGTCGTTTTTGGTAATTGTTTTGGTAACTTGAATCATAACTAATTGATTTAATTGTTAAACATATACACGCCTTTATATTACAAAAGGCGTGCCGTATTGTCGTTAGTCTGCATTATTTGCCCAGAATCTTACGGAATCCTTTTTCTTTTGCTCTGCATAGCATATAACCATATCTTTTGCATCCGCTTCACATTCGTCAATGCTAAAGTAGTCCCAGCACGAATCAACCTCAATATTAGGATTAGATTCATCATAAATCCGATACCCATATACTTCACCGTTACACCAATTTGTATAAAGGTCAAGTTCTGCTTCGATTCGCTTCATTGCTTCATCTTTGGTTGTCACTTCGTCCTTGGATATTGCAATAATACCAAAAAAAGAAGAATCCCATTTGTCGGCTGACACAAGACTGAAAGATACGGCTGAATGCTCGTACTTATAAACCTTGAACCAAAATTTGTCTTTCAGTTCATCACAAGACGGGTCAATTTTTCCGTCCTCATCAAGAATCAAGTCAGACGGAGCATTATTGTCCACCCCATACCATTTTGAAAGTGCCCATTCCCTTGGAGAGTGACCATAAGAAAAAGGGTCATAATCGATAACGACCTTGAAGCCGTTAACACTGAACTCTTTGACGTGTCTATTCATAACACAAAAGAATTAAAGTTAAACACTGACAGAACCACCATAGCTCTGTTTCCGAATACAAAGGTAACACTATTTTTTGAATTACCAAAATATTTTTGATTTTTTTTCATATAAAATTTCCTAAAATATTTGAAGCATTTTTATTAAAATTTTTAATAAAAATGTTATTTAATATTCGTTTATATGAAAGCAAATATTAGGCCAAACTTAATGAAAATTGAAAATTAAACAAAATTAAAATTTGAAAATATTTTTATTAAAATGTTTAGATTTTGATAGTTTGGTACAATTTTGGCATTTAGTATAAACAGATATTTTAGATAATAAAAAAACACTCCATATTTGAATCATATAGAGTGCTTTTTTAGATATAGATAATTTAGTCTTCCCAAGCGGATTTTGTTCTCACTTCTTCCTCCCATATTGAAAGATAGTATCTTTCGTGCGCTGAACAAGTGATAAGCAAAGCATTGTTCAGATACTCAATATCTCCGTTTTCTTGAAATGAATCAAGTTGAGTGAGTTCCTCCTTACGAAAGTTCATACAAGACTTTGCAACTTCTTTGTCTGCACAAGGGATGATTTCCGTTGAAGTTTCCCCGAACGAGGTTGTTTCCATTTTGAAAAGCCAAATCTTCATAATCATGAAATTAATGGGTTGATACATAATTAGCCAAATCCTCAATAAGTTGAGCGACTTCGCTTTCATCTGAAAAATCAAGGTCTAAAACCCTGTCTAAAAGTGTTTGTTTGTCCATAATCAAAAAAAGATTAATTGTTATTACCAATCCACCATGGATTGATTTCTGAATACAAAGGTAACACTATTTTTTGAATTACCAAAATATTTTTGATTTTTTTCATATAAAATTTTCTAAAAAAATGAAAATAATTTATTAAAATATTTTATATTAAAAATTATTTAGTATTCATTTATACAATAATGAAAAAAACGTGCCAAATCTATCAAGATTCAACACGATTTTTCAACTTTTTTCAAGGGTTATTTGTCTTCAACGAACAATTTGGATATTTTGATATAGATATCTTCCCAATAATCATCGGTATTGTCCATAATGAAATAGTGATTTTCATTATCGTTTTCGATTGTGCAATCATTTATATCTATATCAAAAAAATGGCCATTTGAAAGAACCTCTTTTTTGAATTCTTGTACCTTTGCTTGTGCAACATCTAAAGTGTCACAAGGATATACTTCAAAAAGGAATTCTCCGTCAACGTTTGATTCCCAAACCACATTGAAAATCGTCTTTTCTGTTTGTTTGATTTTCATACTATTAAAATGTTTTAGTTAAACAATTACTTCCAATACAAGGAATTATAAACACAACCCTCAAAATCAACACTTGTTGCAACGTGGACAATAGCGTGAGTGCGGAAAAATTCTCTTTGTTCGGCAAGAACTGACTTTGCTCTTGCCTTATCGGTGATTCTGCCCATACATTGCTTGATGAACGAATTTTCCTCCGTTGCGAAAACAAGTCCGTTATAGCAAGCCACGGAATTGATTATATCACGAAGATTCAACACGGCAAGTTCTTGTTCATCTTCTTCCGTCCAATCCTTTTTTTGATATAGGATTTGTTTTCTTAATTGAATTTCTTTGTCTGTCATAAGATTTATGAATTTTTAACAAGTTTTTCAATAGGTTTTTCTACTATTGAAATATAGTCGCAATTTTCATTGGCGTGCATATCAAAAATGTAAAAACCACATTCATCATTCTTTGTCACCCAATTATCAAAACAATTATCTTTGAATCCGTTGAAATATCCGTCATCGGATTCGTTGATATCGTCAATGATTTCACTCTTGCCTTGCAAAGCGGCTTTAAGGGTATTATAAACGTGAACTTCAATAGTTCTTTCTCCGTCCCTTTCGTGTTGCCATATAAGGGTATAAACAAGATTTTTTGTATTAATCAATTCCATATCTCATTATGAATTTAATTGTTAAAACCTATAACAGAAGTATCGTGTTCTGTTTTCAAAAGCAAAGGTAATACAAAAAATTGAAATAACAAAATAATTTTGACTTTTTTATAATATTAATTTTGATAAAATATTCGCTTATACAATAATACAAAAACAATGCCGAACTCGTTAGAATCCGGCATTTTCTTTCACTTTTTTATCATTGACAAGTTAATTTCTTCAACAGAAGAGTAGGCATTTGCGTAATACTCATCAAGAAGCATTCTTGTTTCGGCAATCGTATCGTTATCACGATACCTTAAACTGGTTTCAGAAACGATTGTATTTCCGTACATTCCCCGAAAATCCTCAATTACTGAATCATATTCTTTGAGTGCATCACTTACAGATGCAAAGTTTTTGATAGTAATTTGGTCTTTATTTGGGTAATAACTTATCACTTGAAAAATTTTGTCCATATCCTAAATGTTTAGTAGTTAAACTTCTGTTAATCTATTAAGCATCCAACGTGCCAAACTTGGCAGAATCTGACACGTTGTCATACTTTTTTTTAGATATTTTCCTTAATCGGGAAAGCATCATATGCCGAACCGTCTCCGCATTCAAAATCAATTTTTCCGACTTTGACTTTATCTGGAAAACTTTTCAAATTGTCGGGATTCATCATATTCTCGGCAATTTCTATTGCTTCCTGTTCGTTTGTTGCCTTAACCGTGACAATTCCGTTATAAGTGACTTCACATTCCACTTTATACTCTTTCAAGCACTGATTTTCGTATTCACGTTGAAGAAAGAACAAACAAAGTGTCAGGTCGTTCATCGTCATTTCCGTGAAGTCATACTTTGTCTCTTTGCCTTTGTCAGACAAAATGGCATACCAACGGTTTGAGTTTGGATATTGCTGACAACCACAGAAGTAGCCGAATTCGGTCTTGAATGGTGTTGTGCGCCCATTGAAATCACCAATGCAATCAGCGATTTTCTCGGCAAGTTTGATTCGTTCTTGACGAAGATTCACTTCATCATTAAAAGACTTTTTGATTTGTTCCTTGATTTCTTGTATGTTCATAATACCAAAGATTAAAGTTAAACCTATTAACAAAAGCACCTTGCTTTTGCTTTCCGAATACAAAGGTAACATAATTTTTTGAATTACCAAAATATTTTTGATTTTTTTCATATAAAATTTTCTAAAATATTTGAAACGTTTTGTTTAATTATTTTATAAAAAAGTGTAGGTCGGAGACTATACTTTAGAATTTATTATCTACTTCGGCAAGGAGATAGTCTCACCTATTCAGTATTTTGAACATTTCAAATCTATGGAGGTTTTTTAATCATAATCATTTATTATTATTCGATTATACATTAAGCAAATATTAAGCCAAACTTGCAATTAAACAAAATTAAATTTTGAAAATATTTTTATTAAAATGTTTAGATTTTGATAGTTTGGTATAGTTTTGGCATTTGGTATAAACAGATAATTCTATAAACAAAAAAAACACTCCGTATCATCACGACACAGAGTGCTTTCCTAACAATATGAGATTTAATTATTTTATATTTTATTCCTCCCAAGCGGATTTTGTCCTTAACTCCTCCTCAAAGATTGAAAGATAATATCTTTCATTTGGTGTGCAATTGATGAACAAAGCATCCTTCAGATATTCAATGTCACCGCCTTTTTCAAAAGCATCTAATTGCACAAGTTCTTCTTTGCGAAATTCCATACAAGACTTCGCAATTTCCTTTGTTGCACAAGGAACTATTTCCACGGAAGTCTCTCCAAGCAAGATTGCTTCCATTTTGAAAATCCAAATTTTCATAATCAAAAACGTTTGTTGTTAAACCTTAACAGAACTCACATTGCTCTGTTTCCGAATACAAAGATAGTACTTATTTTTTGAATTACCAAAATATTTTTTCACTTTTTATGAATTAATCCAAAGGAAAAATTCCCTTATTCCTCTTTCTGTCATAAACCTTTTTGGACTTATGAATCCTTGTCGGTCTTGTGGATATCTGTTTGCCGTGGAGTTCGATTTCAAGTTCCCTTTCGGCTTTCTTGACTGCAAGGATATAGTCTTTCTCGGTTATCCTATAACTTTTCTGTTTCTTGTTCTTTCCCATATTTCAAAATATATTATTATTCGTTTATATGATTATACAAAAAAGATGCCGAACTCATCAGAATCCGGCAAAAGTTTTAACAATTTTTGATTATTTTGAATTATGTACGTAACTTTGGACTTTTGATAAAACCTCCGTAAGGCATTCCATAGGTGTATTTTCAATTTGGCATTTCCCAACACTACTATCAATAATGTATGAAATATCAATGTTTGCAATTTCTTTCTCATCATTGATATAATCAACATTAAGAGAAGAAAAAAATATTTCATCTTTTGTAAAGTTTAACGGAACATAAGAATAACCGTTAACTTTCAAAACTGCTATAATTCTGCTTATCAACTCTTCTTTTTGAGAAGTTAAAGGTTCATCAGCGCAAATATCAACATAAGTTACACAAGGGTCGTGGTCAACGCACTCTCCCTCATTGAGTGACATTTGGTCAGTGTTATCTACTGCCAAGTCAAGTGCTTGCTCTTCATTTTCAGCAAAGACTTCCGTTGTAAGCACCACATCATAATGAACGTTAACCGTGTACTTCTTTTTCATAATAAAATGTTTTGTTTGTTAAACTTTAACAGAACCACCATTGCTCTGTTTTCTGACAACAAATATAATACAATTTTTTGAATCCGCAAAATATTTTTTGATTTTTTTTTGCTAAATAGATACTACTATTACATCATAATCATCATAACCGCAAGCACCTTTTTTGTAGGTTTTGAATCCGTGGTCGTTGAGGTACTTTTCCACACAAGGGGCAAACCTTTGATTGATTTGAACATTGGTAGTCCAAATATAGTTGGAATGCCCTTTTTCAAAGGCAAGGATTGGATTTGTTTTGAATAGACGTTCATTGTCTAATCCTATCAACAAATTATTCCCCCTTTTTGTGACAAAAAAGTCATTGATATAGTTGTCAAAGGCGGTGAAATCGAAATTGGCATTGAAATCTAATTCAATGCCACTTCTTATTGCATTTGCATCAATCATATCGATTACTTTACAGAGTGAAAACCCTCATCTTTTCGGCGAATTTCGTAAGGCTCTCCGATACTGCTGAATTTGTATTCAACAAAGTAATCTGTTTCATCCGCTTGACTATATTCGTCATAAGTGGAATTCTCGTAAATGTCGATTGCTACATACTCAATTTTCTCATTGAGGATATAATCGTGATAAATGTCTTTCAACGAACCTATTTCAATCAAGTGAATTTCGTCATAAATATTATATTCCCTATCATTTTCGTTGAATGGGTCGGTTGATACACGGATATCAAGCGGCTTGTTGGTTGTAGCCAAAGCTTTGCTTACTTCTGTCATAACATCAAGGAAGAATTTGCCAAAGGACGGTTTACACCTTGAAATCTTTTGGAAATATGCTTGCTTGATATTGTCAGCAAAAGCACCATTCAAGACGTTTAGATTCATTGTTGAACTTGTACCCTTATTGTAATCAATGATACGGATAGTTTCGAGGTCTTTGGAAACCCCTGCAACAAACAGACATTCTCCAAGTTGGATTGAGTTGTTGTCGTTAAGACAGATAAAATTATCATCCATAATCAAATAAACTTTAGTTGTTAAACATTAACAAAAGCACCTTGCTTTTGCTTTCCGAACACAAAGGTAACACATTTTTTTGAATCCGCAAAATATTTTTGAACTTTTTTTGAAAATTTTTCATTTAAGGGACGCAAATGCGTATATTGGATTAAACCTTTCTTGTAATTTTATTGTCTAATTCCTACTAATCAATTTAGGATTATAGATATACTAAATCGTTATTCAATATTTGATTTTGAAAATAAAAATGAATGGATTAGAAAGCATCATTCCCACGGTTGTAATATTAATGGGAAAGCAGTCTATAATAGAATCCTTATTCAAATGCTTTAGATTTTCTGAATAAGAATTCTGAAATAAGGACAACATCCTTTGACAGATAAATCTTTATCATTAAGTCCTTTTCTGAAACGTATAATCCTAAATTGATTAGGGCAATACTTGTCAAGGAATGAAATCGGAACTCCATAGATAGGGTTATGGATTTTTGCTTTGACGGAATCCCCATTGTCCTCAACGATTGAACAATCATCACCATAAACGTTTTTCCATTTCGGATAAACGTCCTTGGACAATGTTAGGGTGATATCCTTTTCTCTTGGAATATCCATAACTTTGTCAACGTTGATTGCTGAATAGTTGTCATATACGTTGTAATAACGTTCGTCAAAACGTTGAGCCAAATCCAAAGGTCTGTTTCTTTTCGGGTGTGAAAGGTTGGTAAACCAACATATATTTCCGAATTTTTGATAGACTTTGCCCCCCTTTACATATTGGGTTTTCTCGTTCTCAACCTCCGCCAAAGGTGTAATAAACTCCTTTACATAATTAACCCCAAGCCACATCTTGTTTTCCTTGATAAGTGGGAATACTTCTTTGTAGGTGATTGCGTTGGAATTGCCTACAATAAGGAATTCTTTCCCATACTCAACGAGTTGGGCAACAAATTCACGGAACAGGCTGAAAGGTGGGTTTGTGACCACGATATCTGCTTCTTTGAGAAATTCAAGGCACTCTTCCGAACGGAAATCGCCACTGCCTTTGAGAGGGAATATATCAATTTCATTAATGTCGGGTACGTTGTTTCCGTTCTTGTCTCCCTCATAGATATAGGCAACGCCCTGACCATTTTCTTTGTAGCCAGTGGAAATGAGTTTCTTCAACCCTAAACTCTCGAATTTATAAGAGAAATAGTGATAGAACCCAGATTCGATAGGGTCATCACAATTGCAGTAAACGACTTTGCCCTTGAAGCACTCTTTGTAATTGCACAATTCCCTTTCGATATCCTCAAGACGTGTATAAAACTCGTCATTCTTTGCCCTTTTGGCGTTGTGTAGATTGTTATTTTTTGCCATAATTCTTAAATCATTATTGTTAAACTTTCTGATTACAAAGGTAACACTTATTTTTGAATTACCAAAACTTTTTCATATAAAATTTATTAAAATAAATAAAGACCTTTATTAAAATATTTTATATTAAAAATTATTTAATATTCGTTTATACATAAAGCAATAATTAAGCCAAACTTGAAAGAAATTGCAAATTAAACAAAATTAAAATAATGGATTTTTTCAATTAAAATATTTTAGATTTGATAATTTGGTATGATTTTAGCATTTGGTATAAGCAGATATTTTATAAAATAAAAAAAATCGTCCTCATTTCACAACGAAGACGATTCAAAATAAACTTAAACCAACATAAACTAAACTCTAAAACCTGTGTGCGTCCGACGGGACTCGAACCCGTGACCCCGTGATTAACTTACCACTCTATGTTGCCATAGCCAAATAAAATTTGTTGTGGTCTGGACTATTTCTTCACCTTGCAAAAATGTTTAGGTGGACGGTGTATAGTCTCTACGCATTTATGAAAAAATCAATTTAGTACGAGATTGACTTTGAAAAAAGTTGTTCCTCGTTTAGCCGTCATTCATTCTAACTTTTTCAAATTAGATGCTCCGTTTTATTGTGTAAGCAATCAGCACATAAACCACTTTTTGTGGGTCTATGAAGACGTTTTCCACATTTTTTGCAAGTATGTTTATATTTATATTGAATATGATGCGTTGTTTTTATTCCCTTTTTGTTTTTTTTACCGGCATAACTATCAGTTTGCGAATGGCAATTGGGGCATAGTAATTGTAAATTAGTTAATTCATTGTTGAAGTGGTCTCCGTCAATATGATGAAGTTGCAATCTTATTGGTTTTCCATTCCATTCAGAAATGCCACAACATTCACATTTATATTCTTTTTCATTGGTCGCTATTAATTTTTTTATAACGTCAGAAGATTTTATTAGTTTATCTTTGACAAAAAAATCATTTTTTGCAAGACCAAGATTATGACAGTTACCAATATTAGTTTTACGTCCGGTAAAATGGCTTGTATCTAAATTATATTCTTTTACATATTTGTAAAAGATGTTATAATTAGCACCACGAGGCTGCCACCCTACTTTACGGCAAAAATCAGCAACATTATAAACTTCTTTACATATACGTTCCGCATCTTCTTTGCTAATTACATTCTTTTCCATAAGAAACACTTTTTAATATAAATAGTGTTTCTTTAAGAAAAGCACAATCTTATAAAGTCACGTGCTCTACCTACTGAGCTACGAACGCAATCCGATTATAAATATACGAAAAATAATATTAATATCCAAATTTTATGGCTTGTCTCTGATATAGCACATTGCCGAGCCTTTTTTAAGTTAAACATCTGTATTTATTTACGTGAAGTGTGTTCCTTGCTATTCAAGGATAGCGATGCACATCTGCAACAGAACATCACACGACCAAGCCTTGAGCGGAACATAAGATTCCGAGCCGTTAAGGCGGACTATCGTGGTTTCTTCGTCCTTTGAGCCGATAATTTCAAGGTTGTCGCCCACCTTGACCGGATGCTTGAACAGAACATCGGTGTTGTTTTTCTCAACTTGCTTCGGCTCTTCGTTTTGTCCGTCAAGCATTGCTCCGAGCATAAGGAGCGAAAGGAGTGAAAGGTCATTTGTCTTTTCCATAATTCTGAAAAATTTTTAATTGTTGAACTTGTTGTTGTTTTTTAACACTGCAAAGATAGCACTTATTTTTGAAATACCAAAACTTTTTTCACTTTTTTTTGAAAAAAAAATATTAGGGTACGCAAATGCGGACATTTATTGCAGAGGGAATTCTTTCTGAACCATTCTGAAAAGTTCCCTATCATCCTCTGCCGTGGCGAACTTGTTCAGCCAACGTCTTTCTGCGTCCGCCGGGTCATAGGTGAGTGCATCAAGCGAATAGGAATCAATAAGACCTCCGTACTGCCATTCCTTAACCTTTCCAAGGATATATTTCTTATCCATACTTTTGAAAATTTTTAATTGTTGTACTTAATATTAAACGTTGTTTGTTTTACTCCTTACTATGCGATTATCGTGCCAAACTTGTCAGATTCTTGACAAAAGTTCTGAAAACTGCCTATCAACTTCCTTTCGTATATCATTGAAAGCCGTCTCCACATTCTTTCTGTTATAGGATATATTGTCGGCAACGTCCGGGCAATAGACACACTTTCCGTCAATGTATGCTTTGATAGTGGTAATCATATCATCTTCGATAATCACCTCCATTTCAGCATTCTTGTAGTGACGGGTCAATACTCCGTCATACTTTGGTAATATTGCTTTCTGCATAACCATTTGATATTAATTATTAAACTTAATCGTCAGAGAAAAGTTTCTCCTCAATAACGTGTTTGACGGCTATAATGACATAATCATCTATAACCGTATCTTCATCATCAGTGTAAAGTTCCACCTTGAAGTGCTTGTCCATATAGTCAAGGACTTTATCAAGGATAGCGGATGCCATATCACTGATAGGATATTCGTTCGCCCCGTCAAATACCTCTTGAAGATACATTGCGATTGATTCGTAAATGTTCGCTGTAACTTCCTCGTTTCTTACTTTTGCCATAATCTGACAATATTAAATTAAACCCATAACAGAACTACCATTGTTCCGTTTCCGAATACAAAGGTAACACAATTTTTTGAATCCGCAAAACATTTTTGATTTTTTTCATATAAAATTTTCTAAAATATTTGAAACGTTTTGTTTAATTATTTTATAAAAAAGTGTAGGTCGGAGACTATACTTTAGAATTTATTATCTACTTCGGCAAGGAGATAGTCTCACCTATTCAGTATTTTGAACATTTCAAATCTATGGAGGTTTTTTAATCATAATCATTTATTATTATTCGATTATACATTAAGCAAATATTAAGCCAAACTTGCAATTAAACAAAATTAAATTTTGAAAATATTTTTATTAAAATGTTTAGATTTTGATAGTTTGGTATGATTTTAGCATTTGGTATAAACGAATATTTTAGATAATAAAAAACACTCCATATCATCACGACATAGAGTGTTCTTGCTCAATTAATATTGATTAGTAAAATAAATTATTCGCTTTCTTTACTTCCCAATAGGTAAAGACTAAACATTAGTACGGTAATAACAAGGCTTACAAGGATTCCCACCCAAAGAAAATCATAAGTGTTGTTGAACCAATAAAAATTATCGTCACACCAATAAAGGAAAAAAGACAATATAACAGACCATCCAATCCAATGGAGCATAATCCATATTGGGGCAAATACCCAACCGAATTCACACTTGATTATATTGGATTTCCATAAAAGGAAAAGAACCAACGTGGTAAATAATGCAATCATATCCTATTCCTCCGTATTAAAATTTTCCATTTTGAAAGATTCCATTGCAAAAACGTTCTTGCGGTACTTGGCTCTGAAGTCTTTTCTGCACAGGTCGCAATCCGTATTGTGTAACTTGCAATATTTTGTGGCTTCCCCCGGCCCATAAACATAGTTTGGCAAGCAAATGCCTTTCTTGCCCTCGAATTTGGTTTGAACAAATAGATTCACAAGTGAGTTGATTCGTCCATTGACTATTTTCAATTCTTTTTCAGTCATAACTCAAAATCTTTATTAGGTAAACATCAGTTTTTGATTTCGATTACAAAGATAGTACAATTTTTTGAATATCCGAAATATTTTTTAATAAATTCGTGAAATATACATTACCATTTTCTCATCATCAAAGAAAGTGATGCTATTCTCATCAGTGAGTTTATTGATTTCGCAGAATTTCATAAAGTTTGCCATATTGTTAAACATCTCGACCTTTGGGTTGCCGTTGAGGTATTCTGTTTTTAAGTCTTTTGCTTCCATAATCATTATTATTTTGTTTTCTCGACAACAAAGGTAATACAAAAATTTGAATTACCAAAATATTTTTCATCTTTTTTCTCACTTAAAATTAATTAAAATTTGAGGATATTTTTATTAAAATATTTTAGAAATGATAGTTTGGCATAGTTTTGGTAGTTAGTATAAACGAATAATTTTATAAAATAAAAATGCTTTACATCAATCAGACATAAAGCATTTTAACAAGACTTCTTGCATTGACATCATTCAAGGAAATCAATGAAGAGTGGTTGTTTGTACTTTCATATACATCATTATTCATTTGTCAAATTAATTCCTTTATAAAGTAAACCTCTATATCTCCAACCATTTGAACCAACTCCGTTTAACCCAATATTTAACGCCCCTTTCCTATCATTTTCATTGAGGGTATTGAGGTTGTTAATGATAGATTCAGACAAATCGGAGAAAATGCTGAAAGGTATTGTATATTTGAATCTTTTCCCAATAACGGAATAATCTTCTTCATCGCTTGCGTCAAGCCATTCACTGCATTCGTCTTTTTTAACATAAGGATTGAATTTCGAGTGATATGGCTGTGAAGCGTCTTGTTTTTCCCAATATTCGCTATGAACACAATTTTCCTGAAGTTCTCCGTAAATGAAAGAGGTTTGTTGATATTTTCCGCTATAATAAGCAAGGGCATCAACTGATATATTAAAAACGAACATTGAATGCTCATCATTCCCTCCGAAATGTCCTTTTTGCCAAACCCAAATATAATGTCCGGATTTAAGCGATTTTGCAAGCATTGATTGATATTTTTTATTATCACTTACAGATGCTTTTGTTGAATCAGGATTTTCAGCCGTTATAACGCCAAAATGAGTGATACCATTATATCCCGGCTTTCCTTTAATAAAAACATTCTGTGCGTTATTGATGTTCCGCTGACGATTTATAATTTCAGTTACAGCGGATAAAGTCATATTTTTTATGTCTTGTTCTGATACTTCTATTAAACTCATATTCAAATTAATTTTATTATGATTCATTTATAAATAATGCAATATCTATGCCATAAACAAATTAAGGCAAGAAAAATTTTCAATCTTCTCGCCTTTTTAACAAACAATTTTGAATTATGAATTATGCTTTTTCTCCTAAAAAATATCTATACATATTTTGTATAAGATTGCCGACTTTGTAATAATCTGCATTGAGTTCCAAGGTGTTCTCATTCATATAGCACTTCTTGTTGATTTCAATCATCACCGATTTATAATCAGTTTTTTTCTTTGGCGTTAATGAATTTGAATAAGGTTCATTAATGCCTACATTATATCCGTGGATTGAAAACAGATTCTTGATATATTCAATATCATCATTTTTAGGTTTTGAACTATCATCATTGAATCCTATACAAATATCAATATCAGATAGTTCTGACGGAAATGAGTGACAATCTATCAGCAATGAATTCTCTGTGAGAAAGCCAGCAATCTTGCTGATATAACTATAATAGATATATCCAAGACGTTCTTTCAACAAAGAATTTACTTCCCGATGCAATTCATTGAAATTTGTATAAATGATTCCTTGTCCAATCTTTTCCAAAGGGTCATCAATCAGCCTTTCAACATCAACGTAGAAACGAGAATATTCAAAAGAGCAAGGAATTATCTTATTTATCAACTCCTTACTTGGGTTGAATAATATATTTGTGTGCCAATCCGTCCACTTTCTTATCTCCTTGCTTAATTCAAGAAGATTATCCCACCCCGATTCGCAAGGAATAAAGGGTGAAGAGTGAGGTATGTTCAAAACAATCTTTTCAAATTTGCTCATTGCAATTTAATATTAAAATCTGTTTAGATTAATAACAACATCTATGCCAAAACCTCTATTGTTGAGGAATATTTTTCAATCTTCTCAAAACGACATCGGGTCTTCCGTATCTCTCATAATCCCAATTCGGGTCTGCATATTGGTCATCCCATTTATATCTGTCATATTCCTCGAATCCGTGCTTTGAATACAAATCGGAAAGGAAACCGTCATAGTGGTCTAATTTTGTACCTCCGTTAGATTTTGCTGATTCAATTAAAGCGTCACCAACCCCCCTTGATATTCGGCTCGTTGTTATGGACAGATATTATATCCACACCGTCCTCATCGGGTTTCAAGGCATATCCTATATGATATCCATTTAATTGATACGTCTGAACATTGTGATTCTTCAACTCTTCTGCCGTATATTTGGATAAGAAAGGCTTTCTTGTCGATTGATTGAGACTATCCAAAAATTGCTCATATTCATTCCTTATCCAATATTGATTAGACAATATCATCTCTCGAACCTTTTGGCTCTCCTCATTATCAACTTTATCTTCCATTAAACTTTCATCTTCTATAAATGAATTGTCAAAAGCATATTCATATATGTTTTGCCTTTTGTTATAGTGTTTAATCATTCCCATTCGGGACATCAAATCCATACATTTGTTTTTCATACTGGTATGATTTATTATCATTTATAGATATAAAATTATTCGTTAATACAAATGCAATAACAATGCCATAATAGATAAAAAGGCAAAGAAATTTCACAACTTCCTTGCCTTACGATAACAAACTAAATAATATGAATTATGATAACATTAGAACAATCTAACTTCCACTTTTCTTTCCGTTACACTTCTTGCAGAGCATTTGAAGATTATCGAACGTTGTAGTTCCGCCTTTCCACCACGGAATTATGTGGTCTCCCTCCATTTCCTTGATATCGTGGTATTTTCCGCAGATTGGACAAAAACCTTTCTGTTGCTCATACTTCGTTCTTTTGTCCCTTTCGCTGAATGTTCTGTTTGACAATGCCCTCGCCACGTCCTCACTCTCATTGCTCAAAACATATTCGTATATCCCTTTCTTGTTTGTGACCTCCTCATTCGCCATAAGTTCGGTCACCTTGTTCTCCAAGGCTTGCGGATTGTAGGTGTTATTATGATATTTCTCATATAACGTTCCCCAATCAAGTCCTTTCATTTCCTTTCTGTACTTGGTTGAATTGGCATCACGAATATCAAATGTATTCTCAACCCAATCAATAACCTTGCAGAAATAATCTTTGAGTTCATTTGCGTTGGCATCGTATTGATGCTTTCCCATATAGTCCCTTATTGCATCATCTGAACTTGAGTGAGTTATCCACTTGATAGCCAATTCAAGATATTCTTGACGAATAGGGTCTCCCTTGATAAAATGCTTTGCCTTGTTGAAAGCAGCACAATTGTTCTTGGAGAAATAGATTTTAGCATCTGACAACCATTCCCCTACATAGGTTGCATTCCTTAATTCTTGCTTTGTCAGAACCTCCCCAGCCACGTTGATTTTCTCGAACCACCTCAAACGTTCAGAACTTTCACCCTTTACAATATTGACAATGATTTCAAAATCAAGAATTTTCTCCTTGATATCCGTAGGCTGATTCTCGAAGAATAAGTTATTATAACTAAATTCGCCATTGATATATTTGCAGATTGACAAAGTTCTCTGTTGTCCGTCAAGAACCTCGTAAGTCCCGTCACCATTGTCTGACCATTGGAAGAGGTTGAGACAACAATCCTCCAAGATAGTCTCGATAACCGCCTTTTGCTTTGTGTCATCATAGATGAATTCCCTTTGATAAGGCGGACGGATGTCAAGTTTTCCGTCATACCCTCTTACCCCACTCTCCTCACTTGAAGAATATCCTTTCACAAGGTCTCTGACCTTGATTGTCGTGACTTTCTGTTTCATATATTCAATGTTTTTAGTTTGCTTTAATTATTTGTCTATATTCTATTCAAATTCTATACCAAACTTTGCCTATTTCAGCAAAAGTCGGTAGAATTTGAACGAAAATCCCTTTGGAAGTTCCGTTGCGCCCTCAGGCAGCCGCCCTCCAACAAGTTGAGCCACAAGCAACTCATCTCCCTTTTCAAGAGTGAGGGAAACTCTGTTGAAAGCCACTCCCAAGACGTTGGCGGTGTCGGGATGCCCAACCACTGACACGTATTCTGACAGATTGTCAGGACGTTCCACTTCCTCATAGGATATTTCTCCTTTGTTACTTGTGCCAAGCATTTGGAGTGAGAATGCGTTTGATATGTATTTCGTCATAATCTTAAATGTTTTGTTTGTTAAACTTGTTTTCTGTTTCCGAATACAAAGGTAATACTATTTTTTGAATTACCAAAATATTTCTAACATTTTTTCAATAAATTTATATCCCAACCTCTTTTCTTCGCCCTTTTGATTGCTTCCCTTTCGTCTTTGGCATACAAGAATTTATCTTCACCGAATGAATATTGAGACAATCCTTTCGCCTTTGCAGTTTGTTCATTCGGCTTTTTTCGTACTTTGATACGAGGTGACGGAATGTCATAGTAGTTATTAATCATTCTCATCGTTTCGGGATTGATATCAAATAAATTGTATTCGCTCATTACAAATATGTATTATAGGAATCTATCGCACAATAGCCCAACAACTCATTTATCTCCTTGTAGTCCCTTTTGGTTTCGCCCATATAATAGACTTTCTCGTTATGCCAACCAAGTTCTTTGCTGTAACAATGCTCTATACAGATAACCCAAACTCTGTTAGGTTGAACCCATTCGGATTCACCATTTTTAAGTTTATTGCAGATACCCACCGCAAACCGTAGTTCCGCCAAATTCCTTTTGATATCGTAAAGGAACGATGTTAAAAGATAATTCCTCTTGTCTTCAAGCGGTCTTCCGTATTTATCAACCTTGATAAGATTGATGTCTGTTGTTGTGTCCATAATTCAATTTCTTTTTGTTTTGTTTTCTGCTACAAAGATAATACTTAAATTTGAATATCCAAAATATTTCAGAACTTTTTTTCTTAAAAATATTAAGGCACGCAAATGCGTATATTTGTTTATAATATATCACAAATTGCGTGCCGTGGATTAAACCTTTTCCGTATTTTTATTGTCTAATTCCTACACAATTCAAGATTGTAGGACTTGACAGATACGTTGAGGATAATCCTCATTATGGGCATAGATTTACTTTGAATGGAAAAGAAACTTATGCACGAATACTTATTCAGAAACTCGTTTAATAAAAAGCCTTTTATAAATTCGTTTTCCGCTAATTAGTGCTTGACTTACACCACCAAGCCATAAGCCATTAGAAAAACCCTTTCCCTCCGATTCGGTGCAACCTACAATCTTGAATTGTGTAGGGCAATACTTGTCCAAGAAAGTGATTGGCACACCGATAACTCCGTCATAATCCCTTGGAATGTCCATAACCTTTGAACATTCGATTGCATCATAATTATCATATTTCGGATAATATCTTGGGTCATATCTCTGTGCAAGGTCGAGCGGTCTGTTTCTGTGGTCGTGTTCCAAGTTCGTGAACCAAGATATTGCAGGGACTTTCCCAATTTTCTTGCCGTTCTCTATTCTGTCCCATTTCTCATAAGAATCAGACAGAACGAATTCCATAGTCTTGTTATTGGAATAACCCAACCACAATTTATTTTGCATAATGAGTGGAAAAATTTCCTTATAGGTTATTGCGTTATTATTTCCCAAGAGAAGAAACTTCTTATCATAAGCAACTAATTGAGCCACAACCTCACGGAACAGACTGAACGGAGGATTTGTCACAATAACGTCCGCTTCTTTCAAGAACTTCACACATTCATCAGAGCGGAAGTCCCCATTTCCTTGCAGTTCATAAGTCTGAATTTCAGAATCATCGGGCAGATTGTTTCCGTTCTTGTCTCCCTCATAGATATAAGCCACTCCGTGACCGTTCTCTTTATATCCCGTGGAAATAAGTTTCTTCAATCCAAGGAATTCAAATTGGAGCGAAAAGAATCTAAAGAAGTTGGATTCTTTCGGGTCATCACAATTACAATAGATAACCTTTCCACGGAAATGCTCACGGTAGTGACACATCTCCTTTTCAATATCTTCAAGCCTTGTGTAGAATTCATCATTCTTCTGTTTCTTTGCGTTGTGCAGATTGTTGTTCTTTGCCATAATTTTTATTCTTTTATTGTTTGTTAAAATTATCTGTTAATAAATATTACAAAAGGTATGCCAAAGGGTACGCATTTGCGTACCCAATGACTAAATTTCATTGTCAGTCCTTGATTTGAAGTACTCCTTGCACTCATCGGCAAGTTTTTGCCATTTGTCGAACAAACCGAATTCGGAATAGATTCTTTCAACGTTCGTTTTGAACTCTTTTCTGTCCGAATCATCAAGGACTTTGATTCTGTCCCACATCTTACTTGCCGTCTCCTCATCAATGTTGAGGTATTCCGCACCTTTCTTTACTCCCTCTTTCTTGAAGACATAAACGGCATTCTCAACGTAATACATTGGTCGTCCTTGTTCGTCCGCAAGGTGAAGCGGAATGAATTTAGCCACTTCGGGGAAGTATTTGGCTATTTCATCGTGGCAACAACCACCACAAGTCCATACCCAACGATTATTCTTTGCTTTCTCGTAAATGTCAGCGGTGAAAGCGAAGTCGTTGTGTCCATTGTGGCAAGGGTCGGAAAGCCTTGCATAAAGAATGATTTTCGTCCGATTGACAATCTTTGTCTTTCTGTAATTGAATGTCATAACTCAATAATTTAGTTGTTAAACTTCTGTTTATCTTATATTCAATTTCCTTGCCAAACTATCATTCTTGACAGAAAATTTGTACTCATTCAGCGGAATTTTTTTGTAGGGGTCATAATCAACGAAAAACCCTCTTACTATACATTCGTCCGATTCTTCCATTATATCAAGGGAAAAATCCTCGAATTTCATATTATCGAACGCATTCCATACCCTTTTGTTGATAACTATAACATTGTCTTCCCTCAACCCGAAAATAGGCTCATAACGTCCGTTTCTGCCCTCTTTCTCAATGATTGACTTGTTGGTAGGGTTGAACCGATATGTAACTGACGATTCTTTCAGTCTGTTCCAATACTTTCTAATGTTTATCATTTCCATAATCATAAAAATTAAAGTCTATTATTTGTGTTAATATAAAGCAATAATCAAGCCAAACTTGAAAGAAACTTCAATATAAACAAAATTAAAATTTCAAAAATATTTGATTAAAATTGTTTAGATTGTTGTTTGTGGCATTATTTTCGCATTTGGTATAAACGAATATTTTAGGTAATAAAAAAGATGCTCTCTTTTCGGAAAGCATCTTTCTTTCGTTTAATTCATATAGTGGGGTTTATAATTGTCCCACATAATCGCAATAGATATCGAACCAATCCCCAAGCGGATTTTGCTTTACCGCAAAGGTGTAGGCTTCTTCAAGTTCTGAACCGCTTTTCTCTGCAAGGTATTCCGCAAGTTCATACTGATAGGCTTCAACTGCCTTTGAGTTGTTGAACAACTCTTTTACGTTTTCGGGCAACTCTCTGCCGTCAAAAACGTTTTCGGCAAGTTCAGCAAAATCTATACTTTCCTTGTCAACAGAAACAAAGATAGTGAATTGTTCGCTGAATTGATTTACAAGTTCTGTTCTGAAATACGGCTTATTGAAGTCAAAATTCAAACGATGATTGAAGCCATATCCTTGATAGGAAGCGGCTCTTGCCATATTCTTGGGGGTGACATCGGCAAAATCCTTGTTGAGGTTTTCAACCTTATAAATTTGCTCATTCCCCTTGAAGACCTCATTATAAAGGTCAATGACTTCTGATTCTGTCAGATAGTCAAGCAAATTGCCTAAAGCGTAGGCTTGTTCGTGAATCATAATTCATAAAGTGACTGACTTGGTTAATCTTGAAAGCGGTGCAGTCTTTACCTCTTTCGCCTACAAAGGTAACACTATTTTTGAGAATAACAAAATATTTTTCACCTTTTTTCTCATATAAAATTAATTAAACTTATCAATGTTTTTTAACTAAAATTGTTTAATTTTGACACTTTGGCATAATTTTGGATTAAGGTATTAACGGATATTTTATAAAAAATGCTCTTCATTTAAGAAAAGCACTTTTGTTTATTATTCGTTAAATTTCTCTATTTCCTCAACCAAGCAATCATAAAGATTTGCCAAGTCCATAGTGTTTGTGAAATAATCGAATTCGTACCTCGCATAAGGGCAAACAAATTCGATTTGCCCGTAAAAGTGATGTATAACCTCTTTCAAGGGCATTGGCAACGTATATTGTGATACGTCCAACACTTTGCCTTGCGAAGTCCTCTTACCCTTTTTGTGGATAAGGATAGCGAATGCAATGAATATCTGCACTCTTAATAGATTGTTGTCGGGCTTGCCGACCCTTTGGCTGAAATGCTCTTTGTGGTTCATAATTCAAACTAAATTTAGATGTTAAACTTCTGTTTATCTATTAAGCAACAACCTTGCCAAACTATATCAATTTGGCTTTCAAATTTGAAATTCTTTTGTAGAATCCCTTGGTGTGCGGACTTGCTGAAAATTTCAAATAAGCGAAGTCGTAATGATGTATAAACTCGTGAATCAACGTGTCAAAAAATGTCTTTATACTTACCGCTTTATCTGTTTTTGCCGTGGTGTTGTAAATACAGATAGTATTGATGATTGGCTGATAATAGCCGTATAGTTGGGTATTCTTTCCTATCTGTTTTCTCGGACGGATTGTCACTGTCAATCTGACACGTGCAATTTTGTATTTGTCACACAAATAATTTAATAATGCTTGACTTGCTTTCTGCCTATCCGTTGCAGACGTGCCACACTTTAAGACCTTTTCAACGAAGTCTTTTCTGAAAGAATTGAACTTCACCTCTCCGATTGCGTTGCTCTTTTCATAAAGAGCAGAATTTAACATATTCATAATTCAAACTCAACTTAACGTTTTCTATACGTTCATATTCTATTCAAAAATTAGACCAAACTATACGCATTTGCGTATATTAATAAAAAAAAAAACTTGCGCCCCATTTCACAACAGAGCGCAAGTATATTGACTTCTGAAAAAAACTAATCTTCATTTATCGTTGACCTCACCGCTTGGGCAACTTCCTCCCATTTGGTTTTATCAGTTATGTCTATTTCTCCGTTAGATTGCATTTCGTCTGCAATAAACACCGCAGCATCATAATCTTCGGGAAAATACTCATAAGCGAAGTCATATATCATTTCTTCGGCTTGCATCGCCTTTTCCACGATAGTGGGTTTATATGCCATTAGGCGATTAAGGACTTCCACTTGAATATCCATTGATTCCCCTATCGGGAAAAATTCGGATATTGATTTCTTATCCGCATCCGTGGAGTACCACTTTGCCTTTAAGTGGTTATTTTCCATATACATTTCTGTAAGGAAATAACGCTCTCCATTTGGCTTGATAACCCTTGGAAGTTCCTCAACGGTTACGCTCATCCAATTTAGATATATATGTTTATACTCGTTAACAATCAATCTGATTGCTTCACTTACTCTTTGGCAAGAGGAGATATAATCCTTGATAGAGTTGATTGCCAAAGTATTTATGAAATTTTTATTCATATCCCTATCTTTTTTTTAGAAAATTCGGGTACGCAAGTGCGTACCCGAACTTTTTATTCTTCGCAATCGATTTCATCTTTTGCGATTTGGACAGTAGCATCCAAATCAAGCGTTAGCCCCCCATCGATTACTTTGCCATTCTTTTCGGCTTCGTAATAATATACTTCACCGTTCAGTAGGTTTTGAAGCATTTGGATTTCTTCACGAGCGATTTTGTCCGCTTCTTTGTCCAAATCCTCATATTCGCAACCGTCAAGCATCTTCAGAAGACTACCACGGTTAATTGCGTATACGCCGAAAAATCCATTATCGAATCCTTTCACCTCGTCACCGCTTTCGATTACGGAAAGCGATATACCACCGTGTTCGTAATAAGCAAGTGGCAAAAAGTAGTTTTCATTGCGAAAACCCCAATCTATTTTGCCGTTTTCGTCAAGTATATCGCTATACTTGAGGTTGTCGGGGTTGATAATCCGATGAGCGGAATATAAGTCACCCAAAAAACAGCAATCTTCCTTTGATAGGCTCTCTTCAGACGTGCCTATCTGAACGTTCCACCCTTTATAGGTGAATTTTTTCAAAACTTCATACATAATAGAGAAGCGTTTAGTTTGTTATCTTCAAAACCACCGTGGCTTTGATTTCGATTGCAAAGGTAATACTATTTTCTGAACTACCAAAATATTTTTAACTTTTTTTGAAAAATTTTTCTTAATCGTTTTAATTCAATTAAACGGATTCTGTCTTGTTTATACAAGGCAAATTTCAAGCCAAACATTCTATTTTTGAATATAAAATTTTATTAAAATACATTCTTGATTATATTAAATTATTTTAGATTTATTTAACAGCCTTTATAACCACTTTTCTTTATTAAGATGATAGATTTATCGGATTTATATCTTTAATTAAAAATAAAACGTTTTAATGGGGCAATATCGGGGTATAGTGGGGGTGTAATCCCCCTTACCCATTCCCGTGGTGGCTTTTTTCAAAAATAGGGGGCACAGTTGCTTCCGAAAATTTTTCCCGGAAATTTCCAACTTTTTCAAGACCCCTTTAATAAAAAAAATATTTTCAGATAATATCATTAAATAATTCTTTCAAAAATAAAAATTCTTTCCCAAAATCTTTTTCCCAAAATCTTTTTCCCAAAAATCCCATATTCCTGAATTTCCTTTAACACAAAAAATATTTTCCAAATAAACTTTTTCATAAAATAAAAAATCCCATACGGAGAATTTCCGTATAGGATTACACTTTCAAAAACGATTTTTATATAAGGGATTAAAATCTGTAGAATAAAAAACGCCAAAAAATTTTTTCCGGAAATTTTTCAATATTTTCAAGACCCTTTTAATTCTTATGTTTTTTCTTATATTGTATTACAGTTACAAAAAAGAAAAATTATGGGAGGGTAGGGGTATTTCTTATAAAAGAAAAATCCCGGAATTTTTTCCGTGAAATTTTAGCAAATTAAAGCCATTTATCTTTTTTGTCTAAAGTATATTTAATATTTGTTAAATCAAAAAAAGTTTTACCATCAATCAATTTGTCTTTATATTTATCAATCTGTGATAGTTGAGAATTATTTTCAAAATCTATAATAATGTCAGAATTTTCCAAAGGAGAAAGTTCTCCATTATTGTTTTCAATCCATGAGTACATGTCATTTTCAATAAATGGCAGATTATATTTATTCACATAAACTTTTTTATTTATCCACTCTTGAGGATATTTTATTTCGTTTATTAAAGAGCTTGTATGGTAATAACATTGTACAACATGCTTGTATTCGGGGCGATTGCCGTCAAAATTAATGTAGTCTCTATTTATTGGGAAAAAGTCTGTACCATTTATCCCATTTTTATATTTTATACAAACATTTCCGCTTACTTGTCCGTGATAAACTCGAACAAACCCATATGCATGTGATTTTCCACCATGAGATAAAATGTATTTATGTAAAGATTTATTTTTCACTTTAGGGACATATCCAAGCAATCTTCCACTTTTTTCATAAACGGCTATGGCGTGTGAATCATAAGGATTATTAACTTCGGCAATAGCATAGCCATTAAAAGTTCCCCAATTATTTTCATTGATATGGTGCTTTAATCCGCTTATGTAAAATTGTCTATAATCATCAAGGATATTTAATTCATCGGGAGTTCCACCTTCTTCATAATCGCTGATATGATATTCTCCATTTGTATGATGAAAACAATAATAAATAAGAGTTACAATTGTGTCAGGAAAAAAATAAATTAGTCCTAACAAGATTAAAACAAAAACAATCCAACCCATAAAAATATGATAAAGTGAATTAAGAGAGGTAAGGATAATCAAAATTATTTTCAATATAAATTATGATTTCCAAAATTGGGGCAAAGGCAATCATTAGAAGATAGAACAGCAGATAAAAGGGAGATGCTATAATTTTTCCCAAGATTTTTTTTGAAGTTTATTTTAAAATGTTTCATATAGCAAATATACAAAATAAAATCATATATAACAAAGAAAAAATTAATTTACTTTTGGTATGTCATTGATGTTCTTCACCAATGAGAAAGTCTTCTTATCAAAGAAGCATTTTTCAGTGATGCTGAGGTTTGTTATTTCCTTAAATATTTTCGTTTCATCATCTTTATTCATCAGCACATCAATCGCCGGTTCCAAGAGTGTCAGATGGATTTTGACAAAGAGTCCGTCATATGTTACGGACAGGTTCTTTATATGGATGAACATGTGATTGTGATAATTGACGACATATTTGTACCATTTGCCGATGTAGTCATCAGGGTTGATTTTGTTAGCGACCAGTTCCGTTTGTTTTTCGGACAATTGATGCTGTAATTCGTCAATGTCGTATTGGATTGACGTTTCCTTCAGATACCTTTCCTTATCGCCAATCTTGGAAGGCTTGTATGTATTATAGGTTTGGTTGTTCATAATCAAAATATGGTTACAAAATTTCCTCAAGTTTATACAGTTCCTCGAAGGAGGTGAAGAATATGTCCTCTCCCTTGGTCGCAATTTGGCTGTCCGCCGTGTAATCGTCAATGACATCGACGAACGGGGTGTTCAACTTGAATGCGACCACTATTTTTTCATGCTTGTTTTTATTCTTGTCCATGGCGACATCCATGACAACATCCACATCCTTTATGTCAAGGAGGACATAATGGTAGGGATTATAGACGTATTTAAATTTCTTTCCTGCATAATCCTCATATTTTAGTGCCAAAGAGTTCTTTTCGCAATACAATGTGTACAATTCCTTTTCCACGTCCTTGATTTTGGAGTCAATCTCGTTGCTCCTATTGTTTCTCTCTTCTTTGGAGAGGGGTTTTATGTTAAAAAAGTATCTCATTTCTTATTCCTTTTTATTGTTCATTTGTTTTATTGTCATATAATATTCCTTCTGATTCCCATAGCAAAACCTTCGGAATCCAAGCCGTATTAGAATATCCGTATTTCTTGTTATTAAAATTGATTATTATAGCATCATCATATGTGTTTTTTGCCCATATTGCCTTAGGGGATATATTGAATACTTTTTCAATCAATTCAAAGAATTTTGGATAATGGAATTTATATGAAATATAATACTCCTTAAATAGGCAAGGCTCTTTTTCAGCACCATGATAATTGCCTTCTTTATAATCTTCTTTTTTTGTTGAGACGAAAATTGCATCATCACTGTATGGGTTAAAGGGAGAAATATTGAGTCCTATTATTTTATCCATTGTATTTTTCAATATACAGTCATAATATTTGCTAATGGAACCATCTTCCATAAGGACATCAAAATCAATCGGTATTACCGGAATATCATAATCATTGTGATTAACCTTTTTAACTATTCTGATTGTCTCGGAGACAATCGCCCCATATTCATTTTCATAATATTTTGTACCCTTGGGGATAATCGCTTCAAACAGACAGTTATTTTTCGGGAAGATTGAATTTTTGAAGAGGAATGCCTCAGTCAATTCATCAAATTCGAGTGTTGAATGCAGTTTTACGTCGAAGGAATGATAGCCATCGTTGATGATGTCTTCTTTTTGCCAATAAGAAATCTCAAGTTTTATTGGAACATAAGGGGCATTCTCATTTAATATATAATGAAAATTTAATTGAAAAGGTGATTTCAAATCTTCACTCAGCACTTTGAGCACTTTCATATCATCTTCTGCTATCAACGGTTGAAGATGTTTGTCATATTGCGTGGTCCAGCACATGATTAAAATCCTTTTGTATCGATGAAATCGTCCAATAATTCTTTCAATTCTTCTCCTTGAGGAAAATCCTTAAGATGGCCTTCAGCGTCAATTGACAATATGATATAATCGCCGAAGCCGTAACTTTGAGCCTTGTCAAGATAGGCAAGAATCTTCGGAACATAGCAATCTGCCTTATGGATAATATTATGATTTTCATCAAGCAGCGCATAAGAGCCTTCATCACGCACCTTGTAACAAGTGCTTGCGGTGGTTCCTTTCGGCCATTTGATTATATTGCCAGTTTCAAGGTCAATCTCAAATTGCCATCTATGTTCTTTTTTAGTCTCATCATATACCATAAGCGGCATTCTTGGGGCAATTAAGCATCTTTGCTCATCCCAAGAAATATCGTCTGTTCCATTTACTGTGGCATCTTCGAAAAATATGCCGCCAGCATTAACCTTAAAATATTTTTCCATAATTCGCTTTTTTTATTAATTATCATTTTTGTTTGTCTTCTTTTCTGTTTGTTTTTCATTAAAATTCTTAGCCCAATCAATTCCTTTGATTATGCCGACAAAAAACGCATAAAATATATATTTTATTCCATATGCAAAGGAAAATATAATTAATGTGATTGGCCAAAAAAAGCCTCCGAAAACTACCAAAAGCCATTCTTCATCAATAAAATCAAGGTCCGAAATCTGGATTTCACGACCTCTTACATAATCTTTTATTACTAAATACCCAATGATTGCCGCAGTAAAAAAGGCAAGAATAATATATATGACCCAAAACATGTTATTTAAAAATATTAGTTAATTTATCAAAAACAAATTTGTGAAACCACTTTGCGAAAATAATCAAAATCATGATGATAAAGCAAGGAAGCCACAATATAGAAAGGAGGACAAATATAAACGAGCGGTCTCCTTCCGTTTTTTCCAGTATTCCATATTCGGGGTCTTTCTTTCTACAAAGGAAGATGTAAAAAATGGAGTCATGATGTCTTTCTCCGAACACCTCACAAGCGGTGGCGTAGAACAACCCGAAAATCCAATAAACAATTATTATCACTAAAATAATCATAAAAAAAATTCAAAATCTAATATAAAAGTACAAAAAGATTTTGAATTTTCAAAAATATTTGACAAACACTAAATTTTATCTTCTTTGACCATTTGAAGGTATTCGTTGAATTTCTTTTCCATGCCGTCCTTCATTTCTTTGAATTTGGACTTGAATTCATCTTCGGTAATTTCCTTTATGGTGTTAATTTTGTCAAGTTTCACATGAATATCTTTCCACCAAGTGAAATGTGCGCTTGTCGCATCCTCATATGGGGAGTAGAACCAATCGAAACCCATACCTGAAAGCAGAACTCCGTAATCTCCACTTGCGCCATATTCTTTACATATCGACGAACGGGCGACATAAAGATATGTTACATCATCGTCATCATAATCGGATGTGACTTTCACATACTTTTTATTGTAATCGGTCTCATTGTGCTTTACCTTGGCGGCAAAATCAAGGGCCTTGTCATAAGCGATTCTTTTTGCAAGGACAATATCCGCAGCATCCTTTATCATCGCTTCCCTTTCGGGAGAGCCGAACGGAGGGAGATTGTTCAAATCATACTCAATAATATCTTCTTCCATACTTTATTTATTTTAACTTTATTTATTTTAACTTTATTGCAAGGGGACATTGATTGCCATCAATTTCTATGGAGTTTTTACAAAGATAATCAACGTTTATCAAGTATCCGCAGGTTTTATCTTTTTTTCTGTCCATATATTTGGTAATGAAATAAGGGACTTTATTGATATTGGCGAATTCCGTCATAATCCAATATCTCAACGTCTCCATTTTGATGAGATATATTTCTGATATAACCTTATTTTCATCAATATAAACATAATATAAGTAATCTGCCTTGGACCTGTCCAAACACCCCGGTTTTCCGTGGTCAAACACTTCATAAAATATATTTCTTGACTTCATGCCATAGGTATCGGTTTTCACCTCATATAGAACATAATCACTAAAGGAGTTTGCCTTTTTACCGTTTCTAAGATTTTCAAGAACAGTTTCCTTGTCTCCCTCAAATCCTTCTTTATATTGGATTATATCAATGTCAAACGGGACAAATCTTTTATCTTCGGCAATTGATTCGGATTTGGCTGTTATTTGGCTTTCTTTAAGTCTGTTCAATAAGTCAATTTCTCCAATCGGCCCGAATTCTTTCACGTCATTGACAAAATCTGTTTTCTTTCTAATTGTTTCATTCATTTACAATCATCGTTGCTTTTGCATTTATTTTTGAGCCATCAATATTATTATCTTTCATCAGTTTTAGAATATTATCAGCATTGATAATATCTGTCTTTGGTAGCAATATTGTGGTGATTTTACCATTGCCGTCATAAGCGAAATATGGGATTTTTGAATTCATCAATTCAAAATGGAACATTATCTGCTTAAATTCATCTTCAAATTTTCCTTGAACAACTTGTAGTTCTTCCATATTGGGATAGACGGCAAGGTATTTGTCAAAGACTGTTGTCAGTTTCTTTTTTGATGCTGCCATTTTCAATATTGGTTCTCAATGTTTCAAGGGCTTCCTTGAGTTTGTTCATTGTCTCACGGGCTTCATCCATAGCCGCACTATAACCCATTGCATATCCTTGGGAAAATATTGTCTCTCCCAATATACCGTATTTTTCACGATGTTCTGCGATGGTTTTTATCAAGTCCTTATTTTCTTTCATGTTTTATAACAATTTTTAATTAAAAATACAAAAAACATTCAATAAAAGCAACATTTATTGAATTAGACTAATGCTAAAAATCAACTATTTATGATAAAATCAATCCTTTATAAAAGATATGGACAAGAAAGTTATAAACGAATCAATCATACGAAAGATTGTGGAGGAATCCCTTAAATCATATTTGTTGGAATCATTGAAAACCGATTGTGGCGTTGATGAGGAAAAGAAGATGATAGACAATTTTGACAGAGTTGAAAAATTCATGGAATTCAATTCCCCTGATGATTTTTATTTTGTTCAGATTGTGAAAAGATTCAAGGACAATCCGAATGATGACCGCAGGCAAGGCAATTATCATGCGGGGGCATGGTATTTTGAGAAATGGAGAATACATTCAGCACAGGAACTTGAGCAAATGAAACCTCAAATTATAGCGTCTTGCGAAAAGAACAATGCAAGGGCATATATTTCGCTCAATACCCGTTCTGACAAAATGACAGATGCTCAAATAATCAAAGTCAGAAGAATGTACCCAAGATGGGATGCAAGAAACATCAACGCTGATGCGATTGTTCCGGCACAGCCTAAATATGGACCGAATTGGAAAGGGCAGAGATTGAAATTTTTCATAGACATTGATTCAACGGACACAAAGATTTGGGATGAGACAAAAAAAATCATAGCCATGTGCGGAATGACCCCAATTGATGAATATACCACGCCAAATGGAGGGTTGCATATCCTTATGCCGAATAAGGAAGACCCGAACATTGATTATCTTCTCCATATGTTACATAAACTTGACAATTGGGTTGACAAAGGAAAATTGGCAATGGCACACCCAAATTTTGACGGAAGAATTATTCTTTATTCAAATGTTGATGCAAAAGGATATAAATAGAAAAAGGAGGGCTTTACGCTCTCCTTTATTCTTTTTGCCTTCGTTTAAAAGTCAGGCTAAATTCGATTGATTTTGACCGTCTTCGTATTCTCATTAGTTTCAACTTCCTTTTTTGGGAGGAAATCAACACTAACTTTGAGTTCTCCATCAACGACAGATGCTGAAAGAGTATCAGCGTCAGCGTCTTCCGGAAGAGTCTCAGATACCGTGGTTGCGGTTGAACAGTTCTTTGATTTATATGAATAATTGATAGTCAAAAGCCTATCCTCATCATCAAAATCAACTGTTACATTTTTGGCGGTTGCATCAACTGCTACCGGAACTACAAGTTCATATCCCTTATCAGTTTTCTTCAAAGAGGATTCCACATTACCGAAATAACTTTTAACCGCATGGTTAAACTGATTCTCGAAATAATCAGAGTCAGTAAGAAGTCTCATCAATTCACCCATAATTATTATTAATTTTTTATTAGGTTCTTTTATAAAGATACAAAATTATTTTTGAAAAGGCAACATTAAAGTCGGGAAATTATTCTTCCCCTTGTCAAATCATATGGAGATATTTCAACCTTTACTCTATCACCTTCTATCACTTTAATGTAATTTTGCCTCATTTTACCACAAGCAACACATAGGATATTATAGCCATTGTCTAAATCAACTCTGAACATAACGTTGGGGAGTGCTTGTGTAACAACTCCCTCAACGGTTATCAAACTTTGTTTTGCCATTTGTTAAATGATTGATTTCTTTTTGACATCATAATCTTCCTCACCCCAATTGAAAATATCCGCAAGGGTTACAGATTTTTCGAGCATAACCTCATGACCAAGGTCGTGGAGAAGGGATTGTGCCTTTTCTTTTTCAAGACCCTTGAATTCATATTTTGATACAAGTCTACCCTTTCTAAGCAAGGCTGGGTCAATGTTTTTCATATCATCATTGAATGTGCAGATGAATTTCATTTCAAGGTCATCTCCAAGGATTCCGTCTGTCAGATTTAAAAGCAATGATACAGCATCATCATCAGATTGCCCGCTCTTACGGTCTCTGATTGCGTTTTCACAATCCTCAAGAATAATGATGTGGTTGTTAAGGGTGGTAAGGAATGATTGGAAAGCAGGCTGGCTGAACAATCTAATCAATGAAGAAGAAACATATACAAATTTCTTGTCGGTAAATTCACCAACCAAATGTTTGATATATGTACTCTTGCCCGTTCCACGCTCACCGTGAAGAATTACAAGTCCGGATTTCTCTTTTTTATTAATGAACTCCTTTATTTTCTTATCTTCCTCCACAAACGAATCATTGTACAACTTGCTTATATCAAAGTCCTTAGGAGGCTTGATTTTACCTTTGTCAAGATAATATCCATTACTGTTCTGACAAAGTTTCCAATAATTGCATTCCTCACTCTTTGGAGGAAAATAGAACTGAAGAATCGAATTCTTGAATTCAATCATCTCGTTATATCTCTTGACATCAAAGAGAATATAAGAATCCATAGGAGACTCATCAAATCTCAAGCAAAGATTAAGGCTCTTAATTCTCGCACAAAGTCCAAGGTCGGTCTTAGGACCGTCTTTTTTTCCAAGAATCTCCGTCCAATAAGGAATAATCATCAAATCATTGGTATCAAATGTATCAATAAGATAATCCAAGATTTTCTGAACATCAAAAGTATAATCGCCATTTGTCCGTGATTCGTAACTGAAGCACCACATGGCAGGGAAGAATCCGTTCTCAGTGTAAAATATGTTTTGCAGAGAGAGTCCGTCAGTATTTCCATAGATATTTGAATCTTCTCTGGAAAGTTGAATATTACTAAAATCTGTTATGTTTTGTTTCATATTTTAAAGATACAAAAACTTTTTCATTTTGCCAAAAAGAATATTTGTAAGTTTTAGGATTTTTGAAAAAATTCCGTCCACTATCCCCATCTTTAATTGATAAAGAGGAAGCCTTATAAATGCCCCTTTTTGGAGTTCGTCCATATTTTTCTCTAACCACATGACCTTTTCTTAAAACATACTGTTCTTGCACTACAAAATCATCTGTTTTATACCATCCGAGTTTACATATCGCTTTTTTCATGAAATATTTTATTTTTTATACTGATAATCTAATTTTTGATAATATATTTTACCTTTCCGAAATTTTAATTTATACAAGGGCGGTTTTTGAAAAAAATTGTCGTTTAATTTAATACGTGTTTGATATTTGATTTTTCTTGAAAATTCTCCATATTTTAGGATTTTATCTATTGGTTCATCATTAGCATCTTTTATTATAAGAGATGTCTCTTCCTCAAAATAACGAGAAGCAAAATCATCAATTTGATAACATTTATGTCTCATATTATTTCATGTTTTTCGTATTCACCAATATCCTCATTTGAGGAAATTTTATCTATTACAAGGTCTTTATTTATGCGAAATAATAAATTCACCGAAGGGCAAAGAAAACCATGACCAATATTATTTGCAGTAAAATAATTATCAATCGCAGATGTAGTAAATTTTAGTTTTCTTTTTATCTTTTTCATTCTATTTGATTTTTATCATACAATGCATATCCGAAGAAACTTTAATCAATGTTCTAACTTTATTGTTGCTTCTCCAATTTTTAAACGGATTGCAATAAAAATTTTTATCCTCAATGTCCCAACAATCTATGGGAGTTACACCTTGCTTTTTAATACTATTACAAGCCATTTTTTGTATTTAATATAAATTTTCGTGATTTATCCAAAAATCGTGGCAAATCCAAACAATTTGTTTCTATTAAACGTTTCAAGAACGGTTTTGTAGATTTATATTTCACAATAGTCGGATAATGATAAAAATCATGGTTTGAGTAATTATCATCCAAACCTGTTCTATATGGATTTCTTTCTTTTTTAACGTTTGTAATCATTTGTATTACTTGATTTTAACTGTACTTCTATCTGCTATAGAACGATTTTTTGTTTCAAAACAAGATGCTTTTCTTATAAGGGCATTTATGTCTCGCTGAAACCCGATACAATTTTCTAAACCAAATAGAATCACATCAATATCTTTCATTCTATTTTTCCTAATTTTTGCTTTCATTTATAATAAAACATCTTTAATCTTCCAATTATCGTTGGCTATCATTGGATAATCGCCTTTATCCCAAGTGTTAAGGAATTCGGCGTTTTTTATCCAATATATCTCGGCTTCTCCATCTGATTCCAAATGTGAATCCGGTTTGCCTTCAAATCTTCTTTTATCAATCACATTGCGATTATAAGCATCCGTTCCGCTACCGTTTATCCTATTTTTCCTCTTTACATTCATAAGTCTCTTGTTTTAACATAAGTAGTTCATTGTAAAAGGCGTTGGCATTTTGGAAACATTTGAATGGAACAATTTCCCTTTCTGAAATGAAATTAAGTGATAATTTCGGACGGGTAGCCATTACATATAACAAATGTTGTTCTTCTTTCTTTTGCCAATCCAAAGTAGCCAATGAACTTGGAATTAATGACGGGCATACGACAAAAACATTATCAGCCTCAAGACCTTTTGCCTTATGGATTGTTGATAATTGAATTCCCTCTTTTCCCTCATCAGAAAACATATCTTTTATGAATTTTTCAAAATCTTTTCTATTTTCGACTGTCTTCGGGAAGTTTTCAATTGTTTTAATCGTGTCATACAATGTAACAATTTTTGGGTCAGTCATTGTTTCTTTGGGGTCAAGATTACTTTCTTCCGTTAAATAATCCCATATGGAAATCAATCTTTGTTTCAAACTGAGAATTATTTCCGCAATCGTTTCTCCGTTTGAGCAATCTATCGCTGATTGAAGATTATTTCCCATACTTTCGCCTCTAAAATACATTTTTTTAGCCAATTGCATTCCTTTGTTAAATACCATCATCAAAGGGGCACTGTTTCTGCATAAAATCATGTCACCGTTTTTCACATCATCAAGGTGCATATCATAATTTATTTCTCCATCGGGCGCATCATCTCTTGCATGAATATTGTTATTGACAAAATGTTTGGCATATTCAATAATATTTTTCCCGCAACGATAATTGGTGGTTAATGGCAATTCCTTTGCCTCTCGGCGGAAAGTATCAGAATCTTTAAGGTGGTTAAACGCCTCAGTATCAGAGCCCGCCCATGAGTTGATACATTGGTCTTCGTCACCAAATGCGAACAATCTTGTGTTCCTTTTAAAGCATCTGCTCACCACGTCTTGTTGAGCCAAAGAAGCATCTTGTGCCTCATCAAGCATTATTATGTCGGCGAGATATTTTTTTGTGAAATATCCATATTCAGAAGGGAACCAAAGTAAATCCATATAATCAACAATATTTGTTGTGGATTGCCCCCATTTAAGAACCCTTGCAGCAAAGGAACATTCATCAGCAATCAATGTCATTCCATATTTTTTCTTTGCCAACTTGGTGATTTCCTTTTCTGACTGTTTGAGATTTGAACGGGATTTGTCAATAAGTTCAAAGACATTAGATTTGTATTGCAATTTCAGAGGCTTTTTTAGATTTTGATATTCCTCACTGCCAAGCTCTTTGATATTTTTATTGATGTAATCTCTGTATTTATTTTCATCTATTGTCGGTGTAAAGTCAAAATGCTCAACGAAAAGTCTCCATCCAAGTCCGTGCAATGTGCATATCATCACATTGGATTTGTCTCCGATTCTTTCTTTCAAAGTGTCTTTTGTTGAACGGTTATGAGCAAGAAGCAAAATTTTCTTATCTTCGTTTATTCTATTTGCACATTCAACAAGGGTGGTGGTTTTTCCGGCACCGGCCACCGCTTGCACAATCATGTTCAAGACCCCGTGTTCAGCATAATCAAATATATCTTCCTGTTCTTTACTGTATGCAATATTTCCCATTAAAAAATAGATTTTGCTTTAAAAATACAAAAAATATCTTATTTAATCAAACTATTTATGATAAATGAATTAGGCTAAAATGATTCCAAACGAGCAATGGGTGACAGAAAAATTCAGGTTTTATAATGCCAAATATTTTAACGGGAAACTACCGTTTCCTACATTTAGGGTAATCCCTCTTCCGAGTAGGAAATTGGGAGAATACTTCCTTGATGGCAAATACAATCCTTTAACCCACAAAATTTTCAGTATTAGAAATAAAAACGGGGTTTTAAGCATATCAAACAAATATTCCCGTTCCGAAAAAGATTGGGAGAATACGTTGATACATGAGATGATTCACATGTATATTCAACGGGTTATGCTTTATTATCCATCAGATGCCCACGGAAAAGAATTCCAATCATTTGCCAACAGAATCAATCAAGACGGATGGAACATATCCGAAAAGAATGACATTAATGCCATAATGACAAATTATAATGGGGAGAATACGGAATCGGAAGCCCCTACATTTGATAATCAGTCAATATTATGTTTGATAGAAAATCCGAGCGGAACAACCTATAAATATTGGGTCTGCAAGGCAGAAAATAATAATATGGACGATTTTATCATCAAAGCCCAATCCATTAGTGGTGTGACTTCAGTAAGATTTTATAGATGCGGTTCCAACATATTAGACAGCCTTACTTCTGACCCTTCCACTTTGTATGGGTTTGGAGGAATGACTTTGCATGATGCAATAACGGCTTTGTGTAACTATGCAGGAACAACTGAAAAAGAACTAAATTTCAAAGGTTTAACTTTAATAAAGTCCGTATAATTTTATTAGCAATGAAACAATTATTAAAAGAAGATAAGATAAGCGACTATATCAAACGCATGATAATTAACAACTCAATATATGACAGAACCCAATTATCAACTAATGTCAATGAATTATCCCAAGAGATGAAAAAAGCACTTCATGACAGTGCTCCGTCTATATATGATGCATGCTCAAGGAACAATCAAAATTTATTGGCATATTTACGCTTATATTTCCTTTCATATTTTGATATATCGCATGGGAAGGGACCTCTTAAATATGCAATTGGATTGGCGAGAATCGCCATTGGCGAATTGGGAATGTTTAAGGGACAAAACAATGATTCTGATTTATCAAGATTGAAAGTTTGCGTTTTATTTTTATATAATTCGAAGGACCAACAACTTAATTCACAGTTTGATGGTAATTTAAACGGATTGAATTATAATGAATTGGTTAGACAATTGAATGATGCAAGAAAAGAATTCAATAAGAAAAATCGAGAAACTCTCAGTCAAATGATGGGAAACGCTTCAGAATACACAATTGTTCCGATTTCTTCATATGAAGAGGCATCCAAATATGGACAATATACCAGTTGGTGTGTGACTCATGGGGAAAATCATTTCCAATCATATATTCAAGGGGGGAGACGGTTTTATTTTTGTCTGAGGAAAGGATTTGAGAATGTGCCGAGACAGAGAGGAGCAGGCTGTCCGTTGGACGAGTATGGCTTGTCAATGATATCGGTGCTGGTTGACCCAGAGGGTGAACCGAACTACATAACAACGAGGTGGAACCACGAGAACGACGGAGAGAACAACGAGAATATGAGGACAGCAGAGCAGTTGCAGAAAATAACGGGGATAAACTTCTACCGAACGTTCAAACCGTACACGTTAGAGGAGTTAAGGGCAATGGGCGTGACACCGCTCTACGCCGTGCAAGACTTACTCGACCAGGGCGTAGAGCCATATAAAATTTTTGATAAGATATTTATAGAGGATAAAAATCTTAGGAGAGTTAAATTAAATAATAAATGGAATTTTATAGATAAACAAGGAAAGTTATTATTCCCAAACCAATGGTTTGATGCTGTTTATGATTTTACAGATGATTTTACAGATGATTATGCCGTGGTTAAATTAAATAATAAATGGAATTTTATAGATAAACAAGGAAAGTTATTATCCCCAAACCAATGGTTTGATGCTGCTTATGATTTTACAGATGATTATGCCGTGGTTAAATTAAATAATAAATGGAATTTTATAGATAAACAAGGAAAGTTATTATCCCCAAACCAATGGTTTGATGTTGTTGAATATTTTACAGATGATTATGCTAGGGTTAAATTAAATAATAAATGGAATTTTATAGATAAACAAGGAAAGTTATTATCCCCAAACCAATGGTTTGATGTTGCTTATAATTTTACAGATGATTGTGCCGATGTTAAATTAAATGGTAAATGGTATTCTGTTAGCAAAAATGGGATATTAGCAAAAATATATGAAAACAAGATTAGAGTAACGAAATCCGATATAAAGAAAATGATAATGGAATGTCTTGACAAGATAATTAAAAAAAATTTATATTTATTATGAAATTAATTTTAACAGAAAAGCAATCAAAAGAACTTGCACGGATTTTAAAAGAAGAAAGTTATGCACAGCCCGAGCCACAGAATCCTTCAATGAAATCTGCTAATAAGCCATATTGTATAAATCCTGATAAAGTGTTAATAGTCAAACGTTTTCTTGATAGAGGTTTTACTCCTCATGACTATGAAAAAGTAGGAGCGGACGGATTTCCTGTTAAAATTAAAATAGCCTCAATGAACGCAAGTAACGGAGAACCATTAAAATGGTTGTATAAGGACCAACTCCATGACCTTCTCATTGACAAATTTCAAAAAATGTTTTCTGATGAAAATGAGCGTAGTTTGTTTATGCAGCAGGTTATGAATGATTGGTTTAATGGTAAAATAGGCGTTCATGGAAATCTTTCGGTCAATAGGTTGAATGAAAACAATGTTTCCGAAAAACTAGCCAATATTCATAATGAGGTTAATTTAAACCCTACAGATGGGCAAAAAGAAGCAGGTAATTACAAAATGGGTCATATTACCATAAAAGGACTGCCAATATCAATTGAAAACCCTAAGGGAAGCAAAAGAAAATATAAAAACGCTGACGGTTCTGATGGATATAATTTAATGGCAAACCATTACGGATATTTTACCAATACTACAGGAAATGGAAAAGATGGTGACGCTGTTGATGTTTTCATTGGACCGTATGCCGATGATTTTGATAACATTTTTGTTGTTGACCAGAATACCAAAGATGGAGATTTTGACGAAAGTAAAGTCATGCTCGGATTCAAATCAATAGATGATGCCAAAGAGGCTTATATGTCCAATTATTCAAAAGGTTGGAAAGGATTCAGAGACATTACGGGAGTCCCTTTAGATGTGTTCAAAAAATGGCTTTACAGAGGAAATAAACAAAGAAAGCCATTTAAAGATTATGTCATGGTTCAAAAACATAAACTTGATGAGGGAGAAGAGCCATCAATGCTTGACAATTATACAAATTTCAAATCAAATATGTCAAAAAGGAAATATTCGTCCTTTGATGATTTTCGTCCGGTATCGCATCATGGATATATGAATCTTATCAACACGAAAACAAATGATTTAATATCTGAAGAATGGTATGATTGGGTCGGATATATGATTAATGGTTATGCCATTGTCCGCAAAGGAAATCAATATAATTTGATGAATGAAAATGGAGAAATTGTATTGCCCAATTGGTATGATGATATTGAGGATAGTGATGATGGATTAATATATACTTTAGTTAAAAATCAAGGATATAACACCAAGACATATACATTGGATATCAATGATTTATAGCAATAAAGCCCCATCTTTTGATGAGGCTTTTTTATTTTCCAACATAAAAACTCGGAGGAAATAAATCATTTTCGAATCCGGCTTCAATCAATAATCTAAACCATCTTCTGATAGATTGTGGATTATCGTCTATTCCGTTTAAGTCATTGACATTTATTGAATGTTCTATATTGTAATCTGTATATGTAATCAGAATACCATTTGTTGAATCTTCAATTTTTTCTAAGATTATTTGGTCATCAAGCCAAAAATGAAGGTTTTGACCATACAAATATTCGGCAACATTTTTAATTTGGTATTTGTAATATTCTTTAACCTTGTCCCAATAATTGTCAGTGATACTTGGAAGATTATTAATAAAGAAATTCCACCAAAATTCAGAATATTTTAGTAATGCTTCTCTTTTCCAATCAAGCAACACATCATTTTCATTTTCGAAAAATCGGAAATATTTTGAATATTCATCAATTTTATCATGGTCCCAATGCATTTGAGATTGAATCATTCTCACGGTTTCAATAAAGGAATAATTAACAAAGTCTATTCTTCCGTCAAAGAAACGATTTTCCACATTAATGGTATATTGCCCATTATTTTCAATTATTTCAGCATTTCGGTCATAACCGTGGCTAAAAAGCATCACTTTTAAAAAATCTATATTTTCCATATTGCAAATATACAAATTTTATCAATAATAACAAAAGCCCCGTTTTTCAACGAGGCTTTCTTTTAGGCAACTGTTACGTCACCTGACGGAGAACAAGAAATTTTGAATTTATATCCGTTTTCATAATCTTTTTCAAGAAGGGCATCTGTGATTTTGTTTTCAATCACATCTTGGATTGCTCTGACAATAGGACGTGCGCCGTATTCTTTTTCATCTTTTACAATATCAAGAATATGATTAACAATATCATCACTATATTCAATGGAATATCCAAGTTCGGAAAGTTTATTCTCAAGTTTCTTTATTTCCAATTTTATGATAGATTTATAGTTATCATCTGTAAGTTTATTGAAATAAATCACATCATCCAATCTGTTAAGGAATTCCGGAGGAAATTTATTTTTGAGTTGCTTGAGAAGAATCTTTCTGCTGTTTTCGCCGCTATCTTCGTTAAAGCCAATTCCTTTTCCGAAATCACTTGCTGCTTTGGCTCCCACATTGGAGGTGAAAATAACAATAACATTCTTGAAATCGACTTTCATTCCGCTATTGTCCGTAAGGAATCCTTCATCAAGAACCTGCAAGAAAATGTTATAGATTTCCGGGTCAGCCTTTTCTATCTCATCAAGAAGAAGAACACAGTGTTTTTTGTTCTTAATTTTTTCTGTTAATTGACCGCCTTCCTCATACCCAACATATCCGGGATTTGAACCGATAAGTTTATTGACCGCAACTTTATCAGAAAATTCTGACATATCAAAACGGACAAGGGCTTTCTCATTGCCGAAAAGTTCTTTTGCTAACTGTTTGGCTATCAACGTTTTTCCTACACCTGTTCCTCCAATGAGGAAACCACTGTACATACATCCGTTCTTTCTTAATCCGATACGATTACGTTTAAGAACCTTGCAGATAGTATCAACGGCTTCATCTTGTCCAATTACATGCTCTTTAATCCTATCATTCATGTGGACAAGTTTTTGCTTATCATCTGAAGTAAGATTATTGACGGGAATGTTTGTCTTATTTGAGATAATGTCAAGAATAACGTTTTTATCCACAATGATTGGATTATTTTTTCTATTCTCTTTTTCCTTATCCATTAAGTCATTATATTCTTTCTTCATTTTGATGAGTTCGTTTTTGCTTTCATCCGCAGCCTCATAGTTTTTGTTTTTATTTTCAACATTAACATCAGCCTCTTGCATCTTAATCAAAACACGAAGGTCTTTAATCTTAGGGTTTTCTGTAATAGTACCCATAAGTGCCCCGGCCTCATCCATAACATCTATGGCTGAATCAGGTAGATTTCTTTCTGAAATGTAACGATTCGCAAGTAAGGCACAAGCATTAATGGCATCATCCGTATATTTTACATTATGGAAATTTTCATAAGATTCTTTCAATCCATTAAGAATCTTGATACTTTCATCAAGGTTTGGAGCCTCAACGATAATCCTTTGGAACCTTCGAGCAAGGCTTGGGTCTTTGTCAAATGTTTTTCTGTAAGAAGTAAAATCAGATGTGCCGATTACTTGAATTTCCCCATTATCAAGGGCCCTTGAAAGCATTGATGCAATATCATAATCATTCTTTCCGTTATCAGCCAATATTGCCCCAATATTATCCATGAATAGAATAAATGACGGGTCAGCCTTGATTTCATCAAGAATGCCTTTTACACGTTCCTCAAACATACCACGCAACGTGGTACCAGCCATTAGAGCGGTCATATCCAATGAAACAAGCCTTTTTCCTGCAAGGAATTCTGGCACATCGCCCAATGTTATCTTCAACGCTAATGATTCACCAATAGCCGTTTTACCTACACCTTCCCCTCCGACAAGGATAGCATTATTCTTCTTCTTTCGTCCAAGAATACGGATAATCTCATTCACTTCCCTATCACGCCCAATTAAAAAATCAATTTTACCTTGCTCGGCAAGTTCATTCAAATCCGTACAATATGCTTTGATGTTTGGATTTTTACCACTTTTCTTTTTTTGTGGCGTTCCAAACATATTCGCCATATCATCCATGTTACTGTTTTCTATTTTCTTGAAGAATTTTTCAGCATCTTTAAGATTGTCAAAACGCATAACTTTGATTCCATTTCCAAATGGATTGTTATTATCCATTTCTTCAAAATTGGAATCATTTTTCATTTTGTTTTTGACAATTCCATATGTCAATCCAGCCTTTACAAAGACTTTTCTGATTTTATTATTAGAATCAGTATCACCAAGAATCGCCAAAAACACATGCTCGGTTGTGATTTCCATAGCGTCCATCAATTTGGCTTCTTTCTCAGCGTTGAATATCATATTCTGCAAATCAGAATTGATTTTGATTTCACGTCCGCTTTTAACGGCAGTCAATGCTTTTGATGACACCAGTTGATACAAGGCATCACTCAAGGATTGCATGGCGTTTGAAGTCAAACAACCGTAAAGCCTTTTATAAAGGTTACTTTGTTTTTCAGAAAGAACGCCAAGCAAAAAATAATCAAGACTAATTGTTAATGTAGGAAGTTCCTCTGACAAAGTGCCTTTGATATATTCAAGCACGTTGTTCAATTCCTCGGACAAAGGCAATGTCAGTACTTTTTCCTCTTTTGTTTTATTTTCTTCCATTTATTCTAAAATTTCTTGTTTTGCACAAAAGTACAAAAAAACCGTCAAATATCCAAATAAGTTCATTCCGTTGTGGATTCGTTCGCTTTTTAAGGAATATTCTTTATTATTAATAATATTTTTTTATTTTAAATTTAAAATTTATTGAAATTTATGATTTTAAAGAAAATATATGACGAAAAAAATCATATTCAAAAAATATGGTATAATTCCCCAATGATTTATTATACAGAAATGATAGAGGATAAATATGAAAATATAGGGGATTTATATGTTACATTTAAAAATGGAACAACCTATAAATATTCAAAAGTTTCATTTGAGGATTATATGGTATTCATTGGAGGTGGCACAGACGCATCACAAGGAAAAACTTTGAACAAGATAATTAAATCCAAATATGAATATGAGAAAGTAGGAAATGCGGATATGCAATTGCTTCAAGAAGAATTTAATAAAGTATGTGAATCTAATTTAGATGTAGAAAAAACTTATTTTATTTCCGGTCATAAAGATATAACCTTAGAAGAATTTGAATATAACTATGAGCCGTTGATTAATTTGGCTATATCCAAAACCGAAGACGCAAAATTTGTTGTCGGAGATTGTGACGGAGTTGATAAAATGGCTCAGGATTATTTGATGAATGTGTTGATGATTAGTCCAAAAAACGTTACTGTTTATCACATGATGGAAACCCCACGTTATTGTAATCCGTTGATTACCAATTTTAAAGGTGGATACCAATCTGATGAGGAAAAGGATACTGCAATGACAAAGGCATCTTTTGAAGATATTGCATTAGTTAGAGATTATACAAAAATTTCTGGTACCGCACAAAATATATTAAGACGTAAGACATTAAAGACTATTCAATAATTTCAAACTATTTATATTCAAAATAATAACGTTATTAATTGAATATAAAATGGAAAAGTTGATAGAAGACGTATTGAAAGATTACGATTTCGTTGAGGCTGTTGATTTTGACGGAGTAATTCCCGCCACTATGGAAGCCCTTGGCGAAGGAAAGACAATAGGAAAATCAGACGTTAATGTGCATCTTCATGGATGTGAGGCTCTTGGCTCAGATTGCTTAGAAGTTATCAGTCCGGAAGAGATGTTTAACGTTTAATTTTGGAAAGAACATTTGAGTTTAAAAAGAGGTGCTTAAATAACATCTCTTTTTATTTTGTGCAAACTATTTATTATCAACATGAAGACATTAATTATAACTGAAAGTCAAAAAGAAGGAATCAAACGATTTTTATATGAAAAGTCGCTTGATGAAAAAAAAGTGCCATCGGCTCAAGACCAAGTTCATAATAAGGTTAATTCTGGTATTATGGATGTTGTAACCGCTTGTGGAACAATGGAAGAAGGTGCTGAACCAGAATCTGATAATTATAAAATTGGATTTGAAGATGGTTCTTTTTCCAATTTTGGGCACATATCCGAATCTGTTAATGACAGAAATTTTGACTTTTCAACTTATATGAAATCCATATTGGAATTCATGAAAAATGATGGATTGCATGTGTATCCTTTTCCGAAAATAAAATTGAATTGGGAAAAGCAAGATGGATTGTTTATCAAGACAGGATATTATGAGCCAGCAACTAAGACAATCGTTGTGTTTTGTTGCGACCGTAATCCCAAAGATATATTAAGGACATTTACTCATGAATGTATCCACCATTCCCAAAATCTTGACGGGAAAGATTTGAATTTCTCAAGTGCGGATGATGTCAAAGATAATGAAAGGCTTGAGAAGATTGAGGGAGAGGCTTATTTGAAAGGAAACATATATTTCAGAAAATGGACTGAATATCATAAAGGACAAGAAATGTTACAAGAATCCAAAAATAAGAAAAAAGATAAGCAACGAATTAATGACAATGGGGAAATTGTTCCAAAAAGATGCCCTTGCTGTGGAAGTAAGATAATGGTTACAATTCAAGGCGAACCAATATATAAATGTTCCAATAAAAAATGCGGAAAATTTTTTGGAGTACTTCCTTTTTCAAATGGATTAAATGAAGATGTTTTATCAGAATTGATTTCTCCGGAAGAAGTAGATTTGTCAAGTTTCAAACTTAAAAACGAATTGAACCCAAAATTTTGGAAAAATAATCATCTTGATTCAAGAATAAGAATTAAACTACTTGACATTGCGGATGATTTCATTGATTTCCTTGGAATTGATTGGATTAAACCCGAAGATGTAACGATTACAGGCTCACTGGCCAATTATAATTGGAACAAGAAATTTTCCGATATAGACCTTCATATTATTGTTGATTTTTCCAAGGTGGATAAGAGAACCGATTTTGTCAAGAAATATTTTGATGCCCAAAGAAAATTATGGAATGAAGAACATGAGGGGCTTGAAATATTCGGCTTTCCTATAGAAGTATATGTTCAGGACAAGAACGAAAAACATTCATCAACCGGTGTTTATTCGCTTGATAAAAACAAATGGCTTACCGAACCTGACAAAGATAAATTATCTGACAAACATTTAGATAAAGAATATATAAAGAAACAAGTAGCCCATTATGCCAATATCATTGATGATTTGGAGGAAAAATATAATTCATCAAATGGTGACAAATATAAAAGCGAACAGATATATGACAAGGTTGATGCCCTTTTTGATGAATTAAAGAGGGGAAGAACAGAAGGGTTGAAAAATGCCAACAATGAAATGACCGATGAGAATATTATTTGGAAATCTCTCCGTAGAATGAGATATATTGAAAAAATGATGGATTTGTTGAATAAAACATATAGCACAATCAACAGTTTGTCATAATTTTTTATTTGAAAAATATCAAGAATATAATATATTTTTTTTCGTTATTGTTTGATAATAAAATTATTTATATTTTTTTTTCTTAAAAATATTACTATTTATTTGAAAAATAAGGAATAATTAGATAATAATTTATATAAAGATATGCCAACGTTTGAAGAATCTCTCGCACGTATGAAGACCCTTTACACTTATGGTAAGGATTTGAATGAGAGTAAGAATGTTCCACTGCATACACTTGAATATCACGCAGTTGCTGCTAACGGCAGAGCTTATGGTATCGTGAAAGAATGCAACAAATATTATATCAAGACAGCCCCTAAAGACAAGGAATTGGTGGCTGAGGCTTATGATTATATTGGCGGTATTTCAAGAAAGAAAGACTACGAATATGAAAGTTATCCTCTTGCTTCAAGACATTTTGAACTTAAGATTAATTCTATAAACGAGTCTTGCGAATCTGAGACAAATATCTCAACCCTTGACCCGTTCAAGAAAAACACAATCCTTGCCGAAAGTACAGATAAGTTTGCCAACGAACTTGCACGTCAACGTCAAATTATGTATAATGTATCCATGTTGATGAATGAATCAACAGAAATCGGTGCAGACCGTAAAGATGATGTTGTAAAATATGACAAAGCTCAGCCAGAGGCAGAAAAAGGTGCTAAGGGTGACAAACCAGAGGGAAGCAAAGATGGTAAAGCCGTTCTTGATAAAGATTTCAAGAAGAAAACAAATGGTGTTGATAAGAAAGTCGGCCCATTTGACCAAGATGCCCCTAAATCTACTGACCAACTCAAAGAGAATTGTGAGGGCGGTTCATGCGAAAAGGATTGGGGTTCTGAAGGAATCGGTAAAGGACGTGACCCTAAATCTATCGGATGGGAAATTGACGGACAGAAAACCGTTAATGAAGAGGAAGAAGATTGGGCATCTAAAGGATTGCCTTCAACTCCGGGCGTAGGTGATGCTGATACTGACCATAACAACGACCCATTCAACAAGGCAGTTAACGAGGAAGAGGAAACAGATGTAGAAGATACAGATGTTGAGGACCCAGATATTACCGTAGATGATGACACGGATATTGATACCGATATTGACACCGATATCGAAGGTGAAGAGAATTATTATGATGACCTTGACTCTGATATGGATAGTGAATCAATGTCTGATACCAACCTTGATGCAGGTGTAAATGATGAGGATGGTTCATTTGAGGACGGCGAAGATATTTCAGATGATGATATGACAGACGATTCCACCTCTGACCTTCAAGCAAAAATTGATGAGCTCCAAGCACAAATTGACGCTCTTAGAAGTCAGATTGACGGAGAAAATACATTAGATGATACAGATTCTGATATAGATGATGTTGATGTTGATGATGTTCCAACAGATGGCACTACAGATGATATTGAAGATAGTGGTGATGATGAAAGTGGTTTCAATGCTGAATTCAACGATGTAGAAGGTGATGAATTTGACGGAGATTCAATGGATAATCTTGATGGAGAAGGCGAAGACTCTACTTATGACGATGATATTGATGAGTGTGGTGACGGTTCTATGTCTCCGATAGGTCTTGATTCTTTGAACGAGAATGCACAAAAAAGAGTTTCAAATCTTGTTGATTCAATTGTCAAGGATATTCTTGCAGAGAATGAACTTCATGATTTCGGAAAGCATCCGGGATATAGAAAGAAACCTATGGAACTTCCAACAACTGGTGAAGATAAGAACCAGTGGGGAAGAGATTGGAATGATGAAAGCGTTCATAACGAAACTCCATTTGGAGAAAAGATTGGTAGCAGTGCCCCATTCACCGAATTGGTAGATGCTGTTACTAAAGAGGTTATGTCACAACTTGCCGGTTCCGCTTTTTCTTCAGATAAAAAAAAAGAACAGTAAGTGAAAACATAGAGGGCGAAAGAAAAGTCCTCAAAATAAAGAATAGCGAAGCACCATCTATGGGAGGACAACAAATGCCACCTATGGACGGTGCTTTAGCCGGTTCAGTTCCCGCTGACCCAAATATGGGACAACCGATGGATAATACAGCCCCAAATCCGCCAATGGGAGGTGAAGACCCAATAATGGGTGGAGACCCGTCTATGGGTGGCGAAGAACCAATGGATAACGGAGGTATGCCTCAAGAAGGGGATGACAGCACAATGTCCATTATTAATCAATTAAGCCCCGATGATAAAGAGGCCGTAAGGAATTATGCTGAAAGCATGCTTGCAAGAGATGAAACCCAAAACAATCCAAACGGAGAGATGGGTGGAGGCCCAATGATGGACGGCGGCAATGATGGACAGATGATGGAATCGGTTATTTTCACAAAAAGGCAGATAAATAAAATTTGTGAAAATTTCAATCAAAAAAATAATGATGATGAAAATTTGGAAAACAAGCCCTTAGGAAAAAAGAAGGGCAAAACTGTTTCTAAAAATTCACCGTTTAACAACCCTAAATTTGATTAAGCCATGAAAATGATAATTACAAGAAAGCAATTGTCCGAATTAACTAATTTCTTAAAGGAAGAGAATACAGTTAATATATCAACAATGGCAAAAGATAACAGTCTTAATTCATTTTCAACCGCAGCTTCTGATACTCATACGCAAAGTGATATCCAAAAGGCAAAAACAGCGGGTGATGTGAATTTAGTTATTAACGGACCAAAGACATCTGATGATATGCCTCGCCAAGAAATCAATGTAGGTGCGGGAGACACAGTTCAAAACGCAATAGCCAAGCAAGGCAACAACGAATTGCTTCAGCAAGGCGGTTCTATGCAAATAACCGGTGATGGATTTGGAGAATCCAAAGTTTATATGAAAAAGATGGTGGAGGAAGTCCGTTTGAAGAATTTACGCAAAAACAGTAAAGTCATGTCCAAAAAACAAATGAATGAGGAAATTTTGGACGAAATAATTGATATGTTTTAATTTGCAGAAGAATATGACAATTTCGGAAAAAATAGCCATTTTTTTTGGCGGAATGGATAAGATAGCACATTTTGGAATAGGAGGAATGATTTGTGCAATAATTTCATTGTTCTTAATCACGGTAATGACTCCACTATTAGCATTACACCCGTGGATTGCTTTATTTTTGCCGTTTGTAGGATATATTATAGTATGGGTGATAAGTTATATCAAAGAAGTGAAACTTGACCCCGTAAAGGATATGAAAGATTTGAAATTCGCAATGTATGGATGTGTTGTTTCTCATATTCCTGTAATAATTGCGGTAATCATTTGTTTATTGATTTAATTATGAGACAAATTATACGAGAAGCAAAAGAGATTAATTCCTTGATTAATGCTTTTGTAAAGAAGAATCCAAATATTAATCCAAAGGATTTGGAACAATTATTCGGAGCAGACCCAACAACGGTTCAGAACAGCCGTGGAACATTCGCTGGCAAATATTGCACATGGATTGGAAACCAGTATATTAATAGCAAGTTGAAAGTTGGCGATATTCCTGAATTGAGGAAAGCCCTTAACATATACAATATCAACAAGTCACAGATAACTACTCCAATAAATAATATTCCTTCATTATCTGACTTGATTACAATCATTTCCGATTATACTGATGATTTCAAGGCAAGTAGGCAGTTATCCAAGGGTGAGCAGGAATTGGAGAAGGTGTATGAAGATGCCGAGTGGGTTGTCTATATTCCTCACACATATGCAGCGAGCAGAAAGATTGGTGGTGACACTCATTGGTGTACGGCGAGTTCAGATGACTATTACTACAACGATTATACGAGTTCAGGACCGTTGTACGTGAATATCCATAAGTCAGACGGAGCAAAGTTTCAGTTTCATTTTCCACGCAGGCAATTTATGGATGTAAAAGATGACCCAGTTGATTTAAAGAAATTTCCATTTTCAAAAGGATTATTAAATTTTTATAAAACTATTTGCCCATATTTTGATGCAATAATAAACTATGGTAGTGATTTGGATGAATTTAATTGTAATATTGCAAGGGTTTATTCAGACGGAGCATATAATTATGTGAATTTTAATGGAGAATTATTATCACCAAAACAATGGTTTGATGAAGGTACGGATTTTTACAAACAATATGATGATGGAGAACCTGTAGCCCAAGTTTCAATCTATAATGAAGGAACCAATTTTCTTTTACCAAACGGAAATCTTGTTAGCCCAAATTTGTGGTTTGATGCCATATATGATTTTAAATGTGGATGGGCAAGATGTTATTCAGAAAGTAATGAAAGTGGTAGATGTAATTATGTCAATCGTGACGGACAATTTTTATTGCCTCAATGGATACATGATGGATTTGATTTTTTTAAAGGATATGCCCGCATTGTATTTAGTATAAATAATTTAAATTTAATTGACACTAAAGGTAATTTAGCCTTGAAACACAATGTTCAAGATATTTCAATGCCAATGGGCAATGATTATCTTTATGTAATTGAATCTGATATTCTCCCTGCGATTTATGCAACAGTTGATGTAAGAAATGGTAAATTATTTGATTATAACTACAAATATATTGGAAATATAAATACCGGGGAAAATCTTAAAAAAGATGTAGTTAAAGAAAACACAGAATACAATATATTAAAAGACGCTTTGCCTTCCGATATATCAGATATGACCGAGAATGGAGGAACTTCTTTAGGAAACAATCCAGCTTTTCCTGATATATTTGATAAGCCATTTATTTATACAATATCAAGACAGCGTTTCGAGGAAACCAAAAACGAATTAAAGGCCATTGGAGAAATCAATGATGTTGAGGAAACCGATATACCATCGGCATTGGCAAAATTGATTCAAAAATGTAGGGAGATTGAAAAGCCATACAGAACACAATTGGAAAGGATATGTTTCAATTATATTGTGGATTTATTTAATGTTCCACAAGAATCGGTTGATATATTGATGGAATTAAAAGACAAGATAGACCTTGACCGAGATTCAATTATTCTTGACCCCGTTGATGGAAACGGTGATGACGGAATAGAATTCAATGATGTCAATGATGCTCTTTCAATCAAAGATGAGGTTTATAAAAGACGGTTACTTGATGCATTATGTATGGGTGGTGCAATGTCAATGTCGTCAAACATTGAATCATATGAAAATGAAATCAATCAAATAAACCCTTCCCTTTGTGATTTGTATCATAAGATATTGGCGTTGAACAACTATTTGATGTTCACAAAGGAAAATTTGGATATGACCGATGAGAATAAAATGCAGATGGGAACCGTGGAGGTATCATTGGGAATGAGAGACGAAAAGCCAAAGATTGAAGCCCAAGGAATGATATTTCCGGTATTATTGAGCGAATCAATCAGAGGTTTCATGGAATTGTTCATATCTCACGGATTGCCAAAAAATCGAGAAAGGGCAATGGCGGTCATTGGAAAGGCTGATTACCTCAAAGCCGAACCATGGGACATGAGGTTGGGCCCATCATTATGGAAACTGTTTTCTAATTCATTTAATGATATTAATTCCACCGATTTACCCTATTTATTAAAAGGAATATCCTCATTGTCAATTGATAATTTCAATTATTTGATGAAAGAGGTGTTCGCCAAGACAAAAAAAGGCAGATTGATTATGTCAAGATTGTCCCAAAGAGCAAAAAATGATGCCGAATATGACAGATTTGTTGATAAAATGGACAAAATGAAACAAGACAAAGCCGTTATAACCGATGAATATATTCATGAGGATGAATTGTAATATTTAAAGAAATGGAAAAGAATACTTTAACAGAGATAAAAAAAGGTCAAACCGGAACCGGATTGCTTATTGAGCACGAAGGTTATATATCAAGCGATTGTGGTGACAATAAGAAACTTTTCGAAGACATCAATTCCAGAATCGGAACCGATGAGCCGATTTGTCCGGAACACTTCATAGTTTCAGCCGTTTTCCAAAAATTCGGGATAGAAAACGCCAACGGAAGAATATATCCGGAACATGTCCTTAAGAGAGAGGTTGAGAAATATATGGAGAAAATCGCCGGAAATAAATTCGGCGAGAAAAGGGCTATAGGTGAATGTAACCATCCGGATGACACTGTAATCAATCTTTCAAGAGTGGCCATGAACATCATTGAACTCCATTGGGTCGGACATACCCTTGTCGGAAAATTGGAAGTTCTTACATCTCCTGGATTCCGCAAATATGGGATAATTTCTTGTGAGGGAGACCAAATAGCAAACCTCCTTCTCCAAGGAATTAAAATAGGAGTTTCTTCAAGAGGCATGGGAACCGTTACAAATAAAATGGGTGTCCTTTATGTTGGAGATGATTATGAAATTGTTTGTTGGGATTTTGTTTCAGAGCCCTCAACGCCTCTGGCATATGTATCTGATAATGATGAAGTTATACAATCTTACATTGAAGGAAAAGAGAATAAAAAACCACAATTAACCGAAAATATTACCAAAATAGACAAGGCTTTAGAAATTTTAAAAGATTTTTAATTAGGTCCTTAACTATATTCCATATAATCCTTATATCTTATAATAGATAAAAATAATAGATATAAGGATTTTTCATATGCCTAAACGTTTAATTAAAATACTGCTTAGTAAAGAACATCCGGAATTGGAATTATTATCAAATTGTCAAGAACCGTACAATAAAATGTATTAAAACTTATTAATAACACTCTCTACCTTATTCTTCTTAATAAGATTTGTACGATACGATAACAATGCCTCCTTAACCTTTTCTCTTTTCAGTTTCTTAGGCTCGTAGGCACCGTTATCCTTTTGTTTTAAGAGCCTATCTCGAAGCACGGCTTCGCCGACTCTATTCCTTATATTTATAGATGCGTTGAAATCAGCATTGCTTGAATGACCGCATTCAACGCAGCAGAATGTCTCTTGGTCGGGACGGTTCTCGTCCTCGATACAACCGCATATAGGGCACATCTTGGACGTGTAACTCGCTTGCACCGTGGACAACGCTATTCCGTAGTTCCTTGCGATGTGCTCCACCTCATTCTTGAGGCTTGACAATCCAAGAAATTTGACCTTACGGTTATAGTTGATATCATTGTTATCCTTATCCTTAACAAAGCATTTCCCGAATCCGTTATCCAAATCTTCCATCACTATATGATTATATCCGTCTTGAGATAACCTTTTACACATTGTTGCTATGAGGTTCTGTTCAGATTTGGTCATCTTCATTTTGAGAGTATCCAATTTCCATTGGGTTCTCTTTCCCGGTTGGTATTCCTTATCCTTTTTCTTGCGTTTATCTATATCCAACGCCAACTTGCAGTAGTCATTAACCAATTGACGGTCATAATCATACGTGGCATGATTGGATAACGAGAATAGGTTATGTTTGCAATTAACGTCAATCCCGATGAGGTTATTACCTGCTTCCGGGATAAACCTTTCACCGTCCTTGCAAAGATTGATGGATACCGATTTCCTCCGTTCGTTGAATACAATCGTATATTCGTAATCATTTGAGGATTTTGCATATTCCTGCATCCGTCCGTGGTAATCCTTTGCAAATTTAACGGGGATATCCATGGATTTCCTATCAAATCCTGACAATGATACGAATGCGTTAATCTCAGAATTGTAGTTCTTGTTCCAATCGAGGATTTTCTTTTTACGGCTTCTGCCACTAAAGGTTAACGACTTGAATTCGATGGGGTTATCCTTGTATTTGGCTATTATCCGCTGGCGTTTCTGCATAGCCAACGCCATCAGACGGGTGAACCCGAATTTATTGATACAATCCAAAATGGATTGGTAATAACCTTTCTTATTATCATCACAGTTAAGTAATTGAGAACTGATATATTCAATAGTATCGTTGTTTCCATACCGGGCAAGATAACTCAGACAAACGGATAATCTTGTGGTTTCGTTTTTGTTAACAACCCGTTTGAAATCACCTTTCTTATTTTTCTTGGTATTGCGTTTATAAAGTTCACAATGGGAATAAGTTATTTTCTCGAAAGTAAGGTTTTTCCTAATGTTATCGAATTTGTTTTGATAACAGTCGATAACCTCCATATAGGCGTGTTTGTCAAAGGAGGAACCAATCTGATTATGGTATTCATTCCTCATTTCCGTAATGAATTGGAATTTATTAAAATCCAAATACTTCAAGAGGTTATGAGAAATGAATTCAGATACCTTGTTCTTATGGTTACGTATATTGACAGCAAGGTCATATAACTCGTTATATTTCAAACGGGTTATATCGTCGGAGACGAATATTTTCGTGTATTTGCTGTCAATAATCATAAAATAAAAAAGGCTGTAAATAACTCGTGGCATAAAAATGGAACCCATGCCGAGAGGTATAACAGCCAATAAATTTCCAATACTTTCCAAGTAGGGGTTCCATTTCTACTTGATTCTATAATAGAAATAGTACGCTTTTTCAAAAATATCAATAGAATTTTATAATTTTTCAATTAACTGTTCAATACCCAATGAAGTTATTGATGTAAGAGATATGAACAACAATGAATTTATAGCATTGTTAAAGCAAATTTCTGATGATGTTTGTTTAGTGGTGAAAGATTTTGATTCAACTCAAAAAGAATTGAAGCCATTAATTAAAGAGGTAGTTGAAGAAACTATAAAGAAATTCAATGGTGAAAACACAAACCCAAAAGACTAATTCTAATTTAATTTCACATAAAAAACATTTTAAACGTTTGAAATAGATAATATTTCGGGCGTTTTTTTATTTTTTTATCTATTTATTAATGATTTTTTGAAGTTATAATATTATTTTTTATTGTAAGGACTTTATTTTCTAAGGATTAAAAAATCTTTTTTAAAAATATATGCTATTTATTATTAAATAAATCGAAAAATTGCTGATTTCAATATGAGCACTAAAAATAAAAGCGTGGCGGCTCAAGCCCTTTTGGAGATGGATTCGATTACATCAGCTATAAAGGAAGAGAGCAAGAAGTCAATCAAAAATCTTCTCAAGGAGTCTGTGGCACAGGCTCTCCGTGAAAGTTGCGAGAATGAAGAAGATGATGATGACAAGCCGGAAATTTATAATGAGAATGACGCTGACGATAAAAAAGAAAATGATTCCGCTGACAATGCCAAATCCGATGTTGATGAGAACGGAAACGAGGATATGAACGGCAATGAGCCACAAGAGCCTACTGACATCCCGCAGGATGGTCAAGAGGGTGTGGAGCCTCAGGAAGCACCTATGGGGGATGAAAACGGAGCCGTAGATGATATGGCTTCAGTTAATCCTGCCGACAATGGTGAGGGGATAGATGGAGCAGAAGATTATTCTCAATATCAGTCAGGTGATGATACATATGACCTCACAGGTGAGAATGACCTTGATAAGGTAGTGAAAGTGTATAAACTTCTTTCCAACGATGACAATGTAGCGGTAGTTAAAGACGGCAACACCATCAACCTTAAGGATAATCAAGCAGGCACTGAATACGTGATTAACATTGGTGACGATGGAGAGGATTCTCCAGAAGCACAGTCAATCGGAGGTGAGGAAACCACTGACCCAAGTCTTAACGAATCACAAATTGCGGGATTTGACGATGACGATGATGATTACAACATTGATTATGATGATAATTTGGATGATTCAAATATCCCTACAGATAATGATTCAGATATCAATGACAAAATCGCTCAGTTACAAGCTCAACTTGATGCGTTAAAGAATAGTCAGGAAGACAACAATAATGTTTTTGAAAACAAGAGACCAATGAAGGGAAACAAAGAGACAGTAGTTGAGGTAGACCTTGGCTATACTGACAATTACCAAGACAAGGACCCAATTGCAGGACTTTCAAACAACGAGCCTTCAAAGAGTGGTAAATCTTGGCACAAAGGCGTTCCGACCGGAACATCAAAACCATGGGCGGGAGAAACAAAGTCCAAAGGAGACCCTTTCAAGAAAACCGAAAAGGTTGAAGGAAGCGTGAATGAGGAAGAAACCCCACTTATTGATGGAGCCGAAGAGCCAGTAGAAGAGGCTACAAATGTTGGAGGAGCCGTACAGCAGAGAACATCAAGCAAGAGCCACATCCCAACCGGACGCAAAGAGTATGGACCGAATGTAAAACGCCATGTATCTGCCGGAGCAAATTATGATGAGGTTGTTGCCGAAAACAAAAATCTTAAGGGACAAGTTAAGAAACTTTCTGAGGCAATTATCGCCATAAAGAATAATCTTGAAGAGGCTTATGTAACAAATAAGAATATCTCTAACATAACAAAACTTTTCCTTGAGAACGCAACCTCTCAATCTGAGAAACATGAAATTGTAAACAGATTTGAGAAAGTTAAGACCGTCAAAGAATCACAGGCACTTTTTGAATCAATAAACAGTGAATTAAAAAAGACGAATAAGTCAGCCAATATCAACGACAATTCAATGAGCGTGGCTAAAGATTCAAAGACAATAAATGAGAACAAAAGTTACAAGTCAGATGACCTTATAAAAACAATCGACTTGATTAACCGAGTGATGAAATATTAAAAAATAAAACGAATAAAATCAATCAAATAATATTATTATGAGAGAATTTTTAACTTCTGGTCAGGTTGGGCAGATTGAACTCAACGAGCAGAAAAGAATCAGAAAAGAAATCAACGAACGTTGGGACGCTCTCGGAATGACCGAGGGTCTTAAGGGTGTCGTTAAAGAGAATATCGCAACACTTTACGAGAATGAGGCAAAAGCCCTCCTTAGCGAGGCTACCGCTTCTGATAACAGCGGTTCATTCGAGACCGTGGTATTCCCTATTATCCGTCGTGTGTTCAGCAAGTTGCTTGCTAACGACATTGTATCAGTTCAGGCCATGAATCTTCCTATCGGTAAACTTTTCTTCATGCTTCCTGTAACTTCAGAGCGTGAGTGGAAACATGCTGATGGTTCCGACTTCAAAACTGGTGAAGATATGTCAGATGTTTATGGCCGCCATAAGGGTCTTATGGGTTATGAGCGTACAGACCGCAGAAACGGAAATAAATATAACAGATATTATCTTCCAGATGAGTCTGTTAATGGAATGGCTTTTGAATATACCACAGACGGTGGCGAAAATTGGGAAAAACTTACAGCAACAACTTATGATGCGGCTGTTGCCGAAGCAGCAGAAAAAGGTGACAATGCTCTTGTACGTCAAGCATCTCCTGCAATAACTTCTTACCACAAGAGAACTCTTTATGACCTTTTCTATAATGACTTCCTTTATGATAATTCTAAGGGCAAGATTCATATTAAACTTGGCACAGCAACTCCTGTAGTTTTTGATAACTATGACCTTGTTGATGTTGATGCTGAACATCCAATCAAAGTATATGCTGATGGTTCTGTCCGTAGCTGCATTCTTAAGGTAACAGGATTCTCTTCTTTCAATGCTGGTAAACTTACCGGTCCTGATGGAAATGAAATGGATACTGAGGCTTTCCTTGCATCTCTTAAAGTTTATGCAAAGGACGCTATTAACGGTGACGGTTTTGCTTGCTTTGACAAGAATGAAGGTATTCCATTCCGTATTGTAACTCAGAAATATGGCAAGGGCATGGTAGAATATGCTGATGCTTGTGATGCTGAGGGTTGCATTTATCTTGATGTTGACCTTGCTAAACCTTGCAAGAAACAGGGTGAGACTCTTGATGGATATAAGGGAATTGACACCGCTGTAACTATAAATGCTACCACTTTCGGCGTTGCATGGTCGCAATATGATTCTCTTGAACTTGAGACTGAAATCGGAGAGGTATCTTTCAAACTTGACTCAGTAACTGTATCAGTAGAGGAAAGAAAACTTCGTGCCACTTGGTCTCCAGAACTTGCTCAGGATGTTAGTGCTTTCCACAACATTGATGCTGAGGCTGAATTGACCGCCCTTCTTTCAGAGCAGATTGCTGCTGAGATTGACCGTGAAATTCTTCGTGACCTTCGTAAGTTCGCCCCATGGCAGGCTCGTTGGGATGTCAACGGATGGCGCAGACAGGCAGGTTTCTCTACCAACTACACTCAGAAGGATTGGAATCAGGAACTTATGACTAAGATTAATCAGATTTCCGCTCAGATTCACAAGGCTACTCTTCGTGGTGGTGCTAACTTCATTGTAGTTTCTTCAGAGGTTTCCGCTGTATTTGATAACCTTGAATACTTCCACGTAACTGATGCTCAATCTGAGGCTGACCAGTACAACATGGGTATTGAGAGAATCGGTGCTATCAACAACCGTTATCAGGTATATCGTGACCCATACTCTCCTGCTTGGTCAGTGATTATCGGTCATAAGGGTAAGTCTCTTCTTGATACGGGTTATATCTATGCACCATATATTCCGATGCAGTTGACCCCAACCATTTATAATCCAGAGAACTTTGCACCTGTAAAGGGTATAATGACAAGATATGCTAAGAAATGTGTAAATAACAGATTTTACGGAGCATTAAAAATCGATGGTCTTGTACAATGGGACCCACAAGAACTTAGATAAACATTTGATTAATAATACTTTACAAACAAGCCCTTAATTGGGGCTTGTTTTTTTATTTATTCTACTTTAATTATAATAGTGCAATTAAAGTAGAAACATCTTGATTTTTTAAATTTTTAATTGTATCTTTATACAAAAGATTTAATATATGAAAAAAGAAATATCATTAGGCATAAAAGAAAAAATTGCTAAAGATTATAAAAATGGAATTAGCACTAAAAAATTACAATATAGTTATCATATGCATTATAGTAAAATTAAAAAGATTTTATTAGAAATGGGCATTGATGTTAATTCCCCTAATAAAGGTTTTGGACCACGAGAAAAAAAACCAAAAGATTGGTGGAACAATAAATCTCATTGTGAAGAAATAGCAAAATTGTGCAGAAATAGAAGAGAATTTAATAAAAAATCTCAGCCAGCATGGAAAGCCTCCAAAGAAAACGGATGGATTGATGAGTTTTCCGAAAAATATTTTAGTGACCGTCCGGAATTTCCCTCTTTAAATTCACCTATACATTGTGTTTATGTATATGAAATTAAAGAAACTCATTCAGCATATATTGGTAGAACTTCTAATATAAAAAGAAGAGATATTGACCATAGAAGTGAAAAAATGAATGACACCGTTTTTAGACATTGTAAAGAATATTCAATTCCAATACCTTCACCAATTATTCTTGAATCTGAACTTACTGCTACAGAAAGTCAAATAAAAGAAGATGAATGGAGAGAAAAATATTTATTTACAGGATGGAATATACTAAATAAAGCCGCAACAGGAAAAGGCAGCGGGTCTTTAGGGTCTATTGCAATTAAATGGACTTATGAAACTTGCAAGACGGCTGCTGGTATGTGTAAAAATAAAGAAGAATTTAAAAAGAAATTTAGTAGGGCTCATAATGTTTCAAGAGAAAATAAATGGATTGATGAATTCTTTCCATTTAATTCAAAGAAAAATGATGGTTGTTTTGACACATTAGAAGACTGTAAAGAAGCAGCAAAAGGTTATAAGACTATAATGGAAATAAGAAAAGAATATCCATTTTTATATCATAAAATATCCAAAAACAAATGGACTAACGAAATTAAAGATTATATTGGACAATATAAAGCACAGCCATCAATAAAAGTAGAAAAAGAAGAAAGGATTTATTTAGAATTTAACCAAGATGAATATCTTCCTTTATCTCAAATGCATCAATACGAAATTGATTTTTTTAATGAAATTAATAATAAGGTCAATTGTATAATTGATAAAAAAAGTATTATAGGAAAATATCTTATAATAAGGGCAGATGAGCAAAAATTAATATTCATACTTATAAATGTAAGGAAAAACGGAGCATTTTTACATACTCATTGTAATCGTGAATTTTTATCTTATACAAGATATTGTGAATCCAAGGGATATAGAACAATTCAAATATATGATACAGAATTCATATATAATAAAAATATTGTTTGCAATAAAATTTCACATTTTTTAAATATTGATAATAATATCAATAAAGAAAAAGTTTATGGCAGAAAATGTAACATTAAAGAAATAGATATGACAATAGCCAAAGATTTTTTAATTAGATATCATATTCAAGGTTTTGTGTCATCAACGTTATATTTGGGTGCATATTATAACGATTCCCTTGTTGCTGTTATGTCATTAAAAAAAGGCGGGATAATTTGCAATGGATGGGATTTGAATAGATTTGCAAGTAATTATTCTTACATTTGTTGTGGTGTTGGCGGGAAAATATTTAAATATTTTATCAAACATTATAATCCTCAAAAAGTAACATCTTTTGCAGATAAACGATGGGGCATTCAAAAACAAAATTTATATACACAAATAGGATTTGTCAAAGATTCCGAAACCGCAATATCTTATATGTATTTCAATAAAAATGATATTGAAACACCAAAACTAATTCATAAGACTAATTTTATGAAATCTCGGCTTTCCAAGAAATACGGTCTCCCATTAACAATGACCGAAACGGAAATGGCTAGGGAATTGGGATATGACCGAATATGGGATTGCGGGTTGATTAAATATGTGTGGGAAGCAAAAAATGCCGTGTGATTGCACGGCATTAATTTTTTTTGTAAATGTTAAAAATTCTATTTATTATCTTTTTTGTCTTTCAGATGCCAACCTTTCTGATTGTCATAAGTATATTCTCCATTTAAATAATGTCTTGTTTCTTTTGCACCTTTACGTGCCTTTTGCATTGCATCTGCCCTTGTTGATTCATCACCTGATTGTTGATACCAATAATCATAATCATTGTCTTTTTGATTAAAATCATCATTATCAGTATATTTATCAATATCCTTCATAGTTGTATGAAATTTCCCATCAGGAGTTCTTCTATGTCTAAAACCTTGAAATCCCATTCGGATTTTTTCTAAACAATCGGGGTCATATGAATCAGAATAAGCAATAACATCATCATCATAAAATCCTTTATTGGATTGTGTCGTATTGTCATCATATATTGGTTCACCATTATCCTTATATCCAATAATACCAGTTCGATATGGAACATTTTGTCGTTGGTAATTATAATCATATGGGCTATCATTTGACCCAAAATCTCTATTAAAAGCAGATTTTGATGCATCACCAAATTTACCTGCACGATGCCATTCTCCACGCTCTGCTGCCTTTCTCATGGCAGAATCATATGTTTTCCAATCAATTTCATTCAGATATCTTTTAATAGATTCGGCAATCATGTTCCTTAACTGCCCCTCTGTGACGTTAACTTTCATTTTTATTTTATTTTATTCTTCAATTAACTTGTTTGTTTATAAATAGTTGAAAAATAATGAAGTTAATACTATAAAGGCTAAAATCAATTATTCAAAAGCAATGGGATTTTGTTGAAAATCTCCATGAGCATCTTTTGCTTCTTTTATAAATTCTTCTAAAGTTTTTCGTTTTGACATTTTATTGTTTCCTTTTCCATACATATCTTATTAGCCCTGCATCATATACCTTGATATATCCGAGTTTTTCTGTCATTTCAGATTCAGTCATAGTCAATGGCAAACCATATTTTTTGTTTAATCTTGCTTTTCTAAAGCCAAATTTATGTTGTCTTTTACATCCGTCCTCTGGATTATAATATTTATAATCCGGCTCAACATATCCATCAAATTCAAAACCCAATTTAATATAAAGGTTGTTTTCCTCATCAACTGTCCATCTTCTGTCAGCAAATGATTTTATCTCAACGGGATTATAATGGGTAACAAAATATTTGAACAATTTTCCACCGATTCCTTGACATACATATTGTTTGTTTGAGGCAAACCTTGTCAGTTCCCAAACATCCTTTTCTTTCTTGAAAGCCATAATTCCCATTAATAAATCATTATAATAAGCCCCCAAATAAATTGTTCCACTTCCGAACCCTTGAATATGATTCTTATCAAGAAAAGGCTTGGCAATGTCAGTGGTTACTTCCTTTATTTCACATTTTCGGGCCATTATTTTGGGCAGATTTTCACATTTTCCTAAGATATGGGCAATTTTTGACAATACAATGTCCTTGTTATTTACATATTCATCTTCAAATATTTGAATCAGTTTTATGCCTTGCCTCTTGCAGTTTTCGGTTTTGTTAAGATGATAGTTTTTATCCTTATTATATTTTTGCGAATGCCATAATAATCCGTTATATTCAATACCGATTTTCAAAGAAGGAATATAGATATCTATTTCTTTACCTTTAAGAATTAATCTATCATGTTTAATAACGTTTTCTTCTCCAACAATTGTTTTAATATATTCATATATTTCATTTTCACTTTTTGAAAAAATAATGCCACATTTAGGGCATCCATGTCCATTTAAATGGTCATATGCAATTTGTTTAAACATTCCATGTTTAGGACATATAATTTTAACTTTATTATGAACAGTATTATATTCAACAAAAGAATAATCATATTTATTATTATGCACAACATTTGCCCTTTCAATAAATTCATTTGTTGAAACCTTTTTTTTCTTGCCATATTTATATCCACATAAATTGCATCCTTGCCCTAATAAATGTTTAGCAGGTGTTTGCCAAAATTCACCATGTTCCGGACATATTATGCATACTTTTGTTTGACTATCTATATAATCAACTTTAGAATAATCATATTTGTCTCCATGAATTTTTTTGGAATTCTTAATAAATTGTTTTGTATCCATATTTTTCCCTGCACAAATAGGACAACCTTGGCCTTTTATATGACTTATTGGCAATTGCCAAAATTCTCCATGTTCTGGACATATTATACATATTTTAGTATGCCCATTTATATATTTAACATTTGAATAAATATATTTATTTCCATGAACCTTTACAGATTCATTTATAAATTTTTCAGTGTTCCATCTTTTTTTAGACCCTCTATTTAAATTTCCACAAGAAGGGCATTTATAACCTCTAACATGGCTAGCAGGTGTTTGCCAAAATTCACCATGTTCCGGACATATTATGCATACTTTTGTTTGACTATCTATATAATCAACTTTAGAATAATCATATTTGTCTCCATGGGCATCCTTTGCTTTTTTTATAAAAATATCTTTTTTTGTACTCATTATGCTTGATTTGGTAATTATTATTCCTAATATAAATATATAAAAAAGAATAAAAATAACCAAATCAAAACAATTTTTATAATATAAAATAATAGTTAAAAGGAACTATATCATTTATTATCAATAAAATACTTTTTATTTTAAAAACAAAAAATGAGAGGATATAACCCTCTCATTATAATGATAACTCTTTGAATATTAAATTAATAGCAAAGAATACAATAGTCAGGACGTAAGGTTGCAGTAATGGTTGCAACATCATCTTGCCCATAGTTAAGGTCTCCGAACTCAACATTTGTTAAGAAACATCCTTTTAATATCCATTTTTGAACACAGGCACCTGTTGGGTCTAGCATTTCCAATTCTACATCTCGTTTATAACCAACAGCATAGCCTTGTCTTCCTGTTACAGATTCACTACCAAGTCTGACCCATTCCATGATAGCTTGTGAAGCAGAAGGCCCAATAGGGTCTCTAAAAGTAACCTGCATTTCCTGCCAAGTATAACGTCCAAGCACCCACATAGAAGTGTTAAGGAATTGAATTTCAGTAGCATTTTGATTAATAGAAGGACGTTTTCCACTTTCTACAGTCCATTCCATAATTCCAAGGTCAGCTGGAAAACGGAAGAGGAACCTATTTTTTCTCAAAGGTTCGTAGACATTAGGAATTTTAGTAAGTAAATCACTCATATTTGATATATCAATTTATTTCTACTTATTTTAAATATAAATAGTAAAATATCAAAAACATAAGTGATTAAATAAATGGCATATAATTAAAGATTAATCATTAAACCAAATAACATGGGTAAAGTCATTTCTATATATATTTTCCAAAATGTCTGAAGGAATTATTTGTATATCACTTTTTGCCTCTTTTGTTGCATAATATCCAATCCCAACATCATCTGTGAGATATGAATTTTGGCATTTTTGTTTGAATTGTTCAAATTCCATTGTTTCACCCTTCCATTCTTTTCCGTAGGTCACTGTTGGGTCTGCCTTTAGCCTTTTATATTTTGATATGAAATATAATTTTTCCTTAACATCATGAGCCTTTTCACAAAATTCATTATATGGCAATCCTTTTCTTGCACAATCATCTTCAATTATTGAATATTCATATTCAAGATGTTTTTCCTCATTAAGCAATTCTTTATATGTTTTTTTAGAAAAATCTTCCATAATATCACAATATTTTATATTAAAATAGTTGAAATCATGGTAATTATCAATCTTTTTCAAAAATCAATCTATTTAAAATATTTATAATAAAAGGTAAAAAGATTTATTATATGATAATAGATTACGATTATTTAGCAAAAGAATATACCAAATGTTATAAAGATAAATCAAGGATATACATGATAACCCATTATCTTAAGACATTTGATAACACAAAAAAGAAAGATGTGCCATTTATACTATTCCCAAGGCAGCAGGATTTATGTAAGGCATTAGGAAATGCAAACAATGTCGTGACGACTAAACCAAGACAAGCCGGAATTACAACAACATCTGGAGCATTTATTGCTTGTGAAATGATTTTAACTGATAAGGATTCACCACAAACAGTTCTTGCAATCGGTAACACCCTTGACCTTGCACAGCAAATGTTATTTAAAATTCGAGATTTCCTTCTTCAATTCCCGTTATGGATGTGGGGAGATGAATTTATGGATTTAGGTCATGACCCAATGTTGCCGCCACCAAACAAGAACATTATTTTTGATGTATGTAACAGCAAGGAATTGAAATTAAAGAATGGTTGCAAAGTGGTTGCTCGTTCATCAGGACCTGATGCTTCCCGTGGAGTCGGTGGAGTTCAATGGCTTATATTTGATGAGGCAGCATTCATTGAAAACGGAAAGGATGTATATGCATCAGCATTGCCTACAGTATCCACCGGTGGACACATCATTATGATTTCAACCCCAAACGGTAAAGATATGCTTTATTATGAAACTTGCAGAAAGGCAAGATTAAAAGGTACCGTTGATTGGAACAACTTTGAGTTGGTTGAGATGAAGTGGTATCAAGACCCAAGATATAACAAGAATCTTGAATGGACAAAGAAAGATGCTGAGAATGGAGAGATTTTAGTGAAAAAAGAAGAAACATTGGATAAAGAGGGTAATATCAAATATGACCAAGACCATTGGGAAAAGATGATTGAAGACGGTTGGTTACCTCGTTCTCCGTGGTATATCAAGATGTGTCAGCAATTCAATAATGATTCTCAAAAGATTGCACAAGAGTTGGATGTTTCATTCCTCGGTTCAGCATCAAACGTTGTTGACCCGGAATTCATTGAGATGCAAAGCAATTTGAATGTAAAAGACCCATTATATAGTGACCCTATGGTTGAAGATACTTGGATATGGAAAGAGCCTATTGAAGGGCATAAATATTTGATGTCTATAGACTGTTCAAGGGGGGACGCTGCCGATAGAACCGCCATTGAGATTCTTGATATGGATGGAATTGATGATGACGGGACACCTTGTCTTGAACAAGTTCTTGAATATCATGGAAAAATGACAGGGGATGTTATTGGAGAACTTGCATATAAATATGGAATGTGGTATGGAGAGGCATTTACAACTATTGACTGTGTGGGAGGCACGGGTGACGCTTGTATATTGACAATGATGAATTTAGGTTATAAGAATCTTTATTATGATGATGCAAATTTGAATAAATACACTATGCAAATAGATGCATCTTCCTTAAAGCCTACCGCAGACGGAAAATTACCGGGTTTCCACAGCAATGCAGTACGTTTCCAAATGCTGACTTATTTTGCAAATATGGTGAAAACCAATCAGATTAAAATAAGGTCAAAAAGGGTTATTCAAGAACTTGACACTTGGATTTATAAAGGGACAGCGGCAAGAATTGACCATCAAGACGGGTGTCACGATGATACATTGACTTGTTTGGCTATGGCAGTGTTTGTGATGGCGTTTTCAATGAAAAAATATATTGCTGTAAAGGAAAAAGATAAGGTTCTATTAAAATCATGGGTATCAACGGCCACAGCCACAGCATCAACACCTACTCATAATATAAAATATACAAGTGAGATTTCAATCGAGCCAAAGAAAAACTATCAATTGCCATTTTATACAAACAATAACAATGGTCATAACAGTATGTTTGATGCTTATAGATGGTTAATCCTTTAGTGTCAAACTATTTATAATAAAACAAAATTTTGCATTATGACAAAAATGACTGATGAGGTAAAAGCCTTGTTTAATAGGGTTAGAAATATATTGGGGGCACCGGTGAGAGCCGTTGAACTTACTGATGACATATTATGTAGCCTTCTCCAAACAGCCATTGAGGATTATGGAGAAAGAACTTTGAATGAAGTTATTGCAAATAATTGGATGGGCTTTTACGGCAAAAACATAAATAATTCAAAGGAATTGGCTTTTGCTTTTATGGCAAGAAGTCTTGACCTTAGCAAGCAATACTCATATTGGTTTTCAAAACAAGTATCTTTACAACAAGAAGGTCCATGGGAACTTAAAAAAGATTTCATTACAATAGAACCCGGAAAACAAGTTTATGTGATTCCTTCCGGACGAACGGTTAACAAAGTGATGTATGTCAATCCTCCTATGACTGATACAGCATTATTTGCCAATTTCATGGGAGGTGGCGTTGGATTTATGCCGGGCTTGGGTCAAGTCGGGGCTGGTTATGGATACGGCGGTGGATTGGGAGGATTTTTTACCACCCAAGCATCTGATGTTGCATATATGACTTCTGATTTGAATTTTAAAAGCAGATTATTCCGTGGAGACCTTGTTTATAAAATAACAGCAGGACCAGATGGAACACATCTTCTCCATCTTCTTTCAACACCGGGAAGCAAATTGTCATTTGGCTTTTCAGGGGCAATGAATGGAGGAATCGGACTTATTGGATGCGAGGTTTGGTACACATATTATGATACAACGAATGATGATGAGGATGAATGCATGAGATACCATGCTAATGATGTCATATTAAGTCCCGACCAAATACCTATGGCACAAATGGATTATGCTTTCCTTAATGAGCCAGCACAGGTCATTGTCCGTCAATTATTGGTAGCCAAAGCAAAAGAGACACTTGGAATTATCCGTGGAAAATATAGCGGAAAAGTTAATATTCCACAGGCTGAAATGACAATGGATTATCAAATGCTTATTCAACAAGGAAAAGAGGAATATGACAAAGCAATGGAGGCATTGATGAAAAGACTTGAAAGGTTACGTCCTGTCAATATGATGAAAGAGCAAGCTGACCTTATGGAAAGTAATGTCAAAATTCAATCATATACACCATTGGGAATTTTCGTAATATAAAATAAAAAATAAACCGCCCTATATAGGACGGTTTTTTATTATGCGTAAATTCTTCCTAAGCCTAATCCTGATATGGAACGATTTTTATCATTGCTATCAGCCCAAATTTTATACCCTCCCCATTGTTCTTCATCTTTTTTAGAAGGGCAATTTATAGGATACCATGGTTGGTAAGGAGAATAAGGTTGGGATGGAACATTAATGGATGTAGAATCATTTCCTTTATATAAATCTCTTAAAGCAAGCATTTCCGCCAAAGTTTTCTTTTCACACTGCATATATTCCGAAACAAGTTCATCAAAAGTTTTCATGTTATTCTTTTTTCTTAAAGATAATCAATCCATTAAAAAATGTAAATAAGGAACCAAACTATTTATAAATAACAGCATTGGCTTTACCTTTTGGTTAGAAATGCTTATTTTTTGATAGAATAAGTTTAAGAATTTTATATTGAATGGCAAATAATTTGACAATCTTTCAGAGATTAAATAATGCTTTTAGAGGAACCGGTCAAAACAATGTTTCCTCTAACATTGTAACTACGCCATCTTCACAAAGATATACACAAGACCGTATTCTTTATAGCACATCGGATAAAGCCGATTATGAACGTAAATTGGCAGCATTGAGACAGCAGAAATACATGTCGTATGTATGGCAAAAAGCAGGAGCAGACAATGCAATGGAAAGTCTTGCAGGATATACCGCAGTTAAATTGATGTATAGAGATGCTGACCTTATGGATGGATGTCCGGAAATCGGTAGCGGGCTTGACATTATATCAGAAGAGGCATGCCCTATAGTTTCAAGTGGGAAAATGATAAACATATATTCAAATTCTCCGAGAATAAAGGCAATGCTTGAAGATTTGTTTGTAAATAGACTTCACATATATACTGATTTACCAATGATTGCCCGCCATATGGTTAAATATGGAAATACGTTCATGCTTCTTAACCTTGACCAAGAAAACGGGGTTATGGGATGGAGAATGTTACCTGTTTATGAAATGGATAGGCTTGAAAACGGATATATATCATCATATACAATCGGAACAACCATTGGAGATAAAGACATAAAACCGGATGAGGTTCGTTTCGTATGGAACGGTCACAATGAAAACAATCCATATAGAAACTGGCAGATTGCCCATTTCCGTTTATTAAACGATTCTTTCTTTTTACCATATGGAGTTAGTTTGCTTCACAAAGCCCGCCGTGCATGGAGAATGTGGTCAATGATGGAAGATGCATTGCTTATATGGAAACTTGACAAAGCCATAGAAAGACGTGTTTATAAAATATATGTTGGAGCAATTGATGATGCAGACGTTCCCGCTTATGTACAAGAGATTGCAAACAATTTTAAGCGCACACCAATAATTGACCCAGCCACAGGGCAAATAGATTTGAGGAAGAATTTCCTTGATGTTTCAAGTGATTATTTTATTCCGGTAAGACGTGAGGATGCCCCGAACCCAATTGAGACACTTCAATCCGCCAATTCTCAAGGACAGATGGAAGGGCTTGAATATATGCAAAATAAAATGTTTTGTGCGTTGAGAGTCCCAAAATCATTCCTTAATTTCCAAGAGGCACAAGGAAAAGGTCAAAATTTAAGTTTCATTGATGTCCGTTTTTCAAGAATGATTAATCGTGTTCAGCAATTCCTTCTCATGGAATTAAATAAAATAGCCTTGATACACCTTTATTTAATGGGACTTCATGATGAACTTAATAACTTCACTTTAACCTTGAATAATCCATCAAGTCAAATTGAAGCGCAAGAATTAGATGATATTAATAAAAGGCTTGCAGCCATGCAGGTTGCCGTTGCTGATAATGGTAATGGAATTCCAATGATGTCTATCCATAAAGCGTTAAAAGACATCATGAAAATGACAGATTCCGAAATAAAGGATATGATGGGAGAAATATATCTTGAAAAGGCTATGGCTGCTGAAATTCAAGGTGCAGCAAATATCATAAAGAAGTCCGGACAATTTGAGAATGTTAAACGGATATTTGGAGATTACGAAGCTCTTAATAGTGACAATCCACCTGCACCGCAAAACGGAGAGGATGAAAACGGGCTTGGCGGTGGTGGAGCCGGCGGAGGTGCTATGGGTGGAGGCATCGGAGATATAGGTGATGCTGACATGGACCTTGGAGAACCGGGCTCAGAAGATGGGACTGATGTTGGTGGGGATATAGGTGAAACCGATATGAGCGGAGCACCTAACGCAGATAGTGGCACTCCATTGCAAGAATCCAAAAAAAGAAAATTCCCAGCATTAAAAGAAGTTAAAAATAACACCCGTAAAGAAAAAACAAAATCATTTATGGAACGTTATTTTGAAAGGCTTAATGAAGGAATAAAAAAAGAAAAGATTGATAATGCAGAGACAATCACTGATTTCTTGGGGAAAGAAGCAACTATGGAAAAGAAAATCAATGAAGTCTTTAACAAAATCAACAATCTTGTTAATGAACAATACTTAGCAGAAGATGTCACATCTGGAGATAGTTCAACTTTATTGGAAAATAAATCCAATGATGACCCAGATATAAGCAATCTTGAAGAATAACAAACTATTTATCATAAAATTAAGGACATGAGTACCGTAAATATAAATGATTTCAAAACAATAAAAGAAGTTGAGGATTATAGAAAGAAAATAAATGAGGCTTGTGACAAACGTGCTGATTTTATTATTCTTTGTGAAAAAGCCGATAAGTTGTCACAAAAGCCTTTCGGCTATATAAAAGATTGTTTTGAGGCAATTGCTCCCGAACTGTTTGAAAGCAAGGACGGCAAGAAAATAATGGCAAAATATTCAAAAGCAATAAGGGAAAACAACAACCTTTCGGCATTGCATAGCCTTTATGAAAATATCCGTAAATCCGGAAAAGATATGGATATTGATTTTTTTGCAAACAATATCGCCAATACTAATTGGAATGTGGATAAAAAGACTTTATCAGAAGACACATTAAAGGTTGGGCGTATTCTTGCTGAAGGGTTTCTTTATTTGGGAAAGACTGCCGAAGATTTATTCCCGTCTGAAAATATTGCTCTTGAATCTGCCATATCATATATTGCTGAAAACAAGAAAACAAACAAGAACATCGCAGAATACAGCAACGCAATTAAGGTTATAAAAGAAAATATTTCAAACAAAGATTCAGAAGAGAATGTTTTTGAATCAATTGACCTTGATGCTCTTGCAAAAAATCTTCTTCAAGAGTTCAATAAAAAATATTCATCAGAACTCACTGAAGAGGAAGCGAATGCTCTCAGAGAGGTAAGTAGCAGTGAAAACAGAGAAGAAATTTTCAATAAATACAAGAATGCATGTCAAAATAAACTTTCAGAGTCCAAAAAGGATTTCGAGGAAAAAGGCGATAAAAATTCATCTGACAGAATGACTGCAATACTTGAGCAAGTTTCAAACAAGACTTATTCTTTAGAAAATCTTGGAAATGATATTTGTGGATTTATTGAGTTGAAAAACATTTTTGAATAATCATGGCGGCAATCATTCTCACCGAATCACAGTTCAATTCCATTTTGGAAATTGAATTAACAAATTTATTAAACGAATCCATCAACAATGGAAAAAAAATAGAAGGACTCAAGCAGACAATAAAGAAATGCTTGATAGCCGGCGTTGCCACTACTGCCATAATATCAGCAATCAGCAAATCCGGATTGCCGAACCGTGAGAAAGAGTTGCTTGCAAATATAGTAAAAGGAGAAAATCCCGTGGATTCAATATTTCAAAAAAAAGTTGAGGCTTGCCGTAATTATATGGCATATGCTTTAAAAAACCAAAATTTTACCCTTGAATCAACTGAATTAAAGTCAGAGAAGTTAGTTAAGGCAGCGGCTGACAGTTCATTTGATTTACCATTTTTAATGGCTGTAGCCCATTTGGAATCTTGTTTCGGTGCAACAAATCTTGCTAAAAAAACAGGTAGTGTATTTTCGCAAGGATTATGGAGTGATGGCAGTGTGCATTGTACTTTCGATGACCCAAATGATAGTGTTGATGGATATCTTGCATTATTGGCAAGGCATTATTTGATAGACGGAAAAACAATATATGATTTAATGACACCGGGAAAATTCGTTAATGAACTCGGAAAAAGATATGCCCAAGACCCGAATTATGAAAATAAGGTCAAGTCAATAAGAAATAGAATCATAAAAATGTATCCTGAATTGGAAAGTTAATTTTAACAAAGAATATTTATATATTTACATTGTAAAAGAAAAGCACAAGCGAGACGAAAAAGAGCGGAGCATTAATTTGCTTCGCCCTTTTCTATTTTACTATAATTCTTAAATCTTCTTCTATCGGTACTCTCATTAATCCTGACGGATAATCAATACCATCCGATGTTAAATCCCCATTAAAATTAATATCAAACCATCCTTTAAAAAAACCTTCTTTTTTTGTATCACGTTCTTTCCATTTATATTGGAGAACATATTTTTCTTCACAACTTTCGTCACTGACAAGTACTATATTGGCCGGAGATTTTGCCACTTTAAGAAGTCCCGTTTCTTCATCAACCATGGTAAAGGTAACAATACTATCTTGAATCGCATCATTCATCAGCGATTTTTGGAAGTCATATCGCCCATCTTTTATTAATTCCATTTCAAGCACAGGATTAACTGACCCTCTATTTATATAAAATTCTTGCATTTCGACATCAATTTAACAATAAATAGTCTCTAACGTTTTGTTTTATAGCATTGAAAGTCATACGAATTAAGTTCATCTTGAGTAAAATCAATTATTTTTTTACAAAACACATCATTAATTATTGATGACATTGATTTGAAATCATTATTATATTCTGTAAGAAAATCTAATTTTGGCTTGATATAAAATTGAATTTCAAGATATGATTTTTTACCCTTTTTAATACGGGTATCAGCAACTTCAGTAAGAAATATATTATTTAGGTACTCACATTGATTGGAAGATGCCATTAATTTATGAAAATTTTCTTTTGATTTTTTATTAAAGCCATTAATATCTTCCTCATAAGATTCTTTTTCAACATTAGGACATATATATGTCCCCAAAACCCCGTATATCGTTTTAGGATTTTTTTTGTCCATTGTCCCTATTTTTATTGAAAATATATCGTTAGAATATTTAACTTCACTACCAATTTTTTTCATGTTTTTCAATTTTTATTATAATATAATAAAAATTTTTAAAAAGTCAAATTGTAACAAAAAAAGGGGCCTTGCGCTAAGCCCCTTGGCAACATATAACCGTGTGGCCTTAGAGCAAGACTTCGGCACGTTGCTATTTTTAACATTTCAACACATTCTCAATCTGTTTATAAATAGCGAAACCATTGTCCTTTGTTAATGTTTTCCCAAACTATTTATAAGAAAATTGATTGTGAAATGATTAGACATTTCTTTCTTGACAAAACAAACAGTATATTTGAAGGTTCCACCCAAAACGTTGGCTTGAATCCTGTTTTGCACATTGCATACGGAGTAGGACGTGTTCGTGGGCTTATTCATTTTGATATAGAACAAATAAAATGTTTGGTAGATGACAAGACATTTGCCAATTTAGATAAATTGTCATTTAATTTGAAAATGACAAACTATTTCTCCATAGATAGTTTTCCTTATGAAAAAAATATTGTGCGAGGATTGACCGCCACGGCACACAGAGCGGCATCTTTTGATTTAATGCTTTTTAAACTTCCTTGTGAATGGGACGAAGGACGTGGATTTGATTATATCAGTGATTTTTGGATTCAAAACCGTGCTTCATATTCTCATGAAGGCTCCAATTGGTATTTTGCTAAAAATGGTATCCCTTGGGAAAAAGATAAATTTGATTTGAATGACCCGAATTTGAATTGGGCTACAATTCTAAAGGAATTGAAAGGAGGAATATATCCAAAAGATTATATTGAAAATGAATATCAAAAATACATTGACGGAGAAGAATCAATCATAGTTGCCACACAACATTTTGATTTCGGCAATGAAAACCTTTCAATGGATATAACAAATTATGTTAAAGAATTGCTTGCAAATCCGAATGAAAATTATGGACTTTGCCTTGCGTTTATCCCAAGATTGGAAAATACCCAAACAGAATTCCAACAATATGTAGGGTTTGTTGATGATAATACAAATACATTTTTCCACCCTTATGTTGAAGCCATATATGATGAATATATTATGGATGATAGAGAATCTTTTACGGTTGGAAAAGACAATAATCTTTATCTTTATGTTTTTGATGATGAAAATCCGGCAAACCTTGATGAAATCCCATCTTGTTCAATAGATGAAATTGAAGGAGAAGTCAAACAAGTCAGCAAAGGCGTTTATTGCGCCCATTTTAACGCATCTGATTGTAAAATGGAAGAAGGTATCATTTTATCGGATAAATGGTCTAAAATCGCCTTAAATGGCGTTTCTGAGGAAGACATTGAATTAGAATTCTCTACTCATCCTAAATCCCATAAAATGAGGGTTGGGTCAGATTCATATATGAAGAATATGGTAGTTCCGTCATTATACGGAATAAATGATGATGAAAAAATCCAAATAGGAGACATTAGAGAAGTGACTGTTGATTTTAGAAAAAAATATACCACAGACATTAAAGAACTTATATCTACGGCTGATTATAGACTTTATGTGAAAGACGGAAACCGTCAATATGATGTTCTCCCATGGCAACCGGTTGAAAAAGGATTCCTTAATAATTTCTTTATCATTTACACTCAAGACCTCATACCAAATGAATATTATATAGACGTTAGGGTTTCAACTGGTAGGGAAATGAAATATTTCAACAATGTATTAAAATTTACAATTGTTAGTGATGTAACGGAACGATACGAATAGGCGGGCTATTTATAAGAAAAGCCCTAATTATGGACGAATCTATTTTTAAAATGGCTATTGCAGCCGTATCTTCGGGAGAATATTGCGAAAGCGATATTCGAGTTATTAAAAATGAGCTTGAGTCATTGAATCGAAGAGAACTTGCCTTGAAAAGGCAAATGGAAAAATCTAAAAACGATTTTATTAAAAATAAGGATAAATCCAATTCTGAACTAAAGACATTACGAACAAACATTAAATTGATTAAGAATATTTTAAAAAGCGCATAACGGAAAAAGGCTCGGAAATTCCGAGCCTTATTTTATTCCCTACCTTTCTTTGTTTTGAGAGCCTTTTTTCTTTCAGCCTCTTCTTTTTTATCTTGTTCAATCTTAGCGATTGTATATTGTCCAAGAAGTGCAGCATCTACAACAGTTCCTTTAAATTGCTCATACATACCGACTGGCACAGTGATTGACGGGCAACCAATAGAAATTTTATCTTTTTCTGTATCAACTGATACTTTTTCCATTTCTGTGCGGAGCCACATATATTTAGTTTTCCTTGCTTTTTCTCTTTCCTCTTCTGTAGTGGATTGAGCGGTTATTGCATCAAATGCCTCCTCATATACAAGGACAAAAATAAGTCCTTCTCTTTGTGACGCATATTCAGCAAGTTCGTTTGCTTTTACAACCTTACAAACAGTTTTTGACTTATTTACACACAATGGTTGAAAATCAACCCCAAGATGAACCAATCCAAGTTCATTGGCTATCTCATTTACAAGGTCCTCAATCTCTTGGGACGCTTCAGTATATTTTGCCATATCTAAAAATATTATTTATTTTTTGAATTATTTTTGTTATATTTTGAGTATAAAATTACAAAAAAGTTTTTGCAAAAACAAATGATTGATGACCCGAACATATCCGAAAAAGAACGTGAAAGACGTTTGAAAATTTCCAAAAGCATGAAGGAATATATCAAGAAAAAGCGTGAGAAAGGATATCGTGCTTGGCTCCGTCGTTTGCGTACCCAAATAAAAAAAAGAAAAGCCAAAGAGGCAAAGCAAAAAGAAAGAGAAAAATTAAAAAAGCAAAAAGAAAGGGAAAAGAAACGTCACAAGAAAAAAATCGGAAGACCTAAGAAAAGAGGTCCGAAAAGAAAGTATTGGAGAAAGAAAAAGATAGTACCTATAATAAAGGAAAAGAAAGTTCCTCTACCTTTTGCCTATAAAATTGTATCGTGCCGAAATGGAGTTCAAGACCATTATATTGGCAAATACAAAACATCAGAAGCCGCTTACGAAAAATTCAATGAATTGAAGAAAGAAAATGAAAATATAATTTTTCCAGCATTGTTAATAGGATTAAACGGAAAACATGAGATAGAAAATTTAATTCAGGAATATCTTCTCATAGAACAAAATGATGGAGAAAATTCATTATTAAGAAACGAATATGGAAAATTGGTTGAACAAAAATTAAACATCAGTGGATGGATAGTTTTAGATAAGTTCCAATATCAAAAAGAAGAAGAATTTTATGTATATGGTTATCATCCAAGATGGGGAAGAAAGACATTTCAATGGATTTACGATAATATTGTTACAACAAATATCAATTCAAAATATGACTTCAAGCGTGTTTGCATGCTTTTAAACAAGATTATCATAAAAGATGACAATGGTAACATAAATTTAATCATATGTAAGTCTGACAGTGATGCAGCAAGATTTTACAATTTGTTGGAACAATGGGTTAAAAAGAACAAGCAGAAGCAAATTTTGATGGTTGGCGATTATACCCCCGTTAGTCCAAGAAGAAAAAAATTGGAAGAAGAAATTATGGCATTAACCGGATGGCCAATAAAAAAGGTTCAGATGAGATTTACAACTTTTTACAAATCCGAAAAAAATAAGAAAAAGAAATTAGAAGAAGAGAAAAATAAACTTGAAACAATTATTGAAAATAATGAAAAAAATGAACAAAATATATAATTTTTTAAAAGTAGTATATTATCAGATATATCTTAAAGGTTTCACCACTTGGAATATGTTTTTCCCAATGCTACCTGCATTGATAGACGGTTTATTATATATCCCATTTATATGTACTCAATAGTAGAACCGTACAATAAAATATGAAGTTAATATCATAACAAGAATTTTCAAAAAAATGTTTACAAAACACTCTTCATAGGTTCTAATAATAGAAGAAGGAGCCACTGTGTTGTGCCAGTTCTAACGCATCCCCAAATGAGGAGACACTACATAACCTCAGACCTGCACACGCAGATTTCAGCAATTAAAAAAAAGCACAAGCGTGTGACTCCTTTTGCAAAAATAAGAAAAATCTCAGAAAGACCAACATCTCTCTGAGATTTTTTGTGTGGAATGCAACTCCAAGGCAGCCCATGATGAAGATTTCAGAAATACGCCGTTTGAGGTTGCCCGTGCTAATCTTATAGATTTCGATTATTCCGAATTAGAGCCTTTGCATCATTCCAAATGATAGATGGAACGGATTTGTATGAAACAATATTTGTATGTATATATTCATCATCGGGGCGGCTCACCTTTTCTGTGAAGAAGTATTTTCCGTTATCACATCGGCGATATAGCGCATATGTCTTTCCACCCGTATCCACGGCGGAATACATACAGATGTCCTGAATCCATCCTTTTTGAGGTATATCACAGAGTATCTGCTCTGTCCAAGAACCGTCAAGCACATCATAGTCGCCAATCCGTCTGTCAATCATAGGCTCAACTGATGGATTGTAAAGTTTCTCATTAAGAACATTCCTAACAACCTCTCGAACAATTTTCCTCTGTTGTGACTCCTTAAGAACCTTCGGTTTTACCTTGTGACTAAAAATCTTCTTCGGTGGGTTCTTTCTTTGTGTGAAAGATTCTTTCACTGTCTCCGTTGTCTTGTCAGCAGATGCTAAGACCTTATCCAATTCAATACCGTGGACGGCTCTTGCAATAGTATTTTCGTTCTCATCAAGACCATTTACTACTTCATATTTCCCAACTTTATAATCACATTTGGGCTCTTCTGAGATAATACGGCATACACATTCCATTACCATATTCTTGATATCAGATGGATTAACATCAATCAGATTGGCGTTTTCTTTAACAGTCATAACCTTTGAATATCGTTCCTTAACAATATCTATCAAAGTTTGTGGTTGAACATTGGCAATTCCATTAATTTTATCAGAAAGATGAGTATTGACAAAAAGCGTTGGTATTCCATTAGCCGTGGCAGATATAAACAACATTTGAGAATGTTCAAATCTACGGTAATCAAAATTTTGCAAAGGTGCAATTTCATCATCAGTTGCTCCGGCAGATTTTAATTTTTGAATAAGAGTTAAAACCTCTTTTTTAGCAGGAATTGGCAATTGGGATTTATCCACAGGTTGAAGCGTTCCATTAGAATAAACCATATAATAATTGGTTGAAATTGGGCGAACATTAAACATATTTACATCAGTATAAGTATGGAGGCTTAAATCTGCATTATTGCCCGCATATTGCTTCACACCACTTCCAAATTTATTTAGTTGTGTTTGGTTTCTTACAGTATTCCTTCCAAATCCATATTTGTCGTTAAGTGCATCTCTTGTATTTTTATATTCTCTATAACGTTGTCTGAATTTGTTTATATCTTGCCATTGCATATTATAAATTTTCAACTTGATAACACCTTCAACCATATCCGTCGCTCCAATTTTTTTAGAAAATGTTTCCATATCATCAACGGTATTCATTCTTTTTGTAGCGGGGTTAAGAATCTTTTTCTTCGGATAATCAAGTTTCGCAGCAGTAACATATCCAAAGGTCATGAATTGACCCGGTTTCATAGTGCTCAATATATCATAAAATTCATCAGGTCCTGCAACCATTCTGAATTGATTAACTGCTTCTGTTAAATTATAATTTTCAATTTCTTTAGCCATATTTGTACTTATTAACCTATTTATAGATAAATAGATTGCAATTTATGTTTGATAACAAGATACTTTCGGAAGGAATAACAGACATTATCTATCATTATACTTCATTGGAAAATTTCCTTTCAATAGTAAAAAATAATGAATTTGTGTTACGTGCATCCAATTTGACCAAGACTTCTGAATACAATAATAATGGATACTATTACTATTTTTCAACCACAAGAGGAAAAAATGGCGATGAAGGATACGGCAAAGCATTTGAAGGGACTGTTAGAATCACATTGGACGGGAGAAAATTATCACAAAGATATAAAGGGCAACCATTTGATTATTGGGGTCCATCTTGGGAAAAGAACACCAAAAACCATGAATATGATGAAATGGAAGACCGCATATTATCTAATGAGCCGGTTATCAAAAACGCCATAGACTATATAATAAGAGCTGATATTTTCTTTGGATTGAATAATCAGATTGAAGGCATAAGGTCAAGAATAGAAAATGCCAAACAACAAGGAAAATCTCAAATTGTTACATCATTAGAACATAGATTGACAGATATAAAAAAAAGATATGATATTGAAAGGCTATCTATTAGGCATATCCTTTCATATTTAATGAATTATAGAAAGGAAAACTGTTTATACATATATAGTTCAGAAAAAGATTTCATAAATCAAACTAATAACTTTGATGATGTTTCAAACATTAGAAATGATTATACTATTGAATTACCTCAAAGCGGTAGAAAATATCTTTTTGTGGCAGTATCATTTGTTTCTTTAATAGCCATGGCAAATAAAACAGAAAGTAATGAAGATATCGCCAAAATTTATAAAATGCTTGGATACGATGAATATTTAAATGGAACAAACATTAAAAGAGTAAAATATTTCCTCAGTCAAGGGCTTGATTATATAATTGACAACATATTTAACAATGAATCTTCATCTGACCCTAAATTCAGTAAAATGACAGGTTCCTTTACCAAATATTTGAGAACGCATAAATTTAAGAATTTAAATCAATTTATTGAATTTATCAAAAATGTTAATATGCAACAATATATGACAGTAAATGAATCTTTGCTAAAAGAGGGAAAAGAGATTAATTCTTTGATTAATGCTTTTGTAAATAAGAATCCAAATATTAATCCAAAGGATTTGGAGCAGTTATTCACGGCTGACCCGACAACGGTTCAAAACAGCCGTGGAACATTTGCCGGCAAATACTGCACATGGATTGGAAACCAATATGTCAATGGCAAGTTAAAAGTTGGTGACATTACGGAATTGAGGAAAGCCCTTAACATATACAATATCAACAAGTCACAGATAACTACTCCAATAAATAATATTCCTTCATTATCTGACTTGATTACAATCATTTCCGATTATACTGATGATTTCAAGGCAAGTAGGCAGTTATCCAAGGGTGAGCAGGAATTGGAGAAGGTGTATGAAGATGCCGAGTGGGTTGTCTATATTCCTCACACATATGCAGCGAGCAGAAAGATTGGTGGTGACACTCATTGGTGTACGGCGAGTTCAGATGACTATTACTACAACGATTATACGAGTTCAGGACCGTTGTACGTGAATATCCATAAGTCAGACGGAGCAAAGTTTCAGTTTCATTTTCCACGCAGGCAATTTATGGATTCTGATGATAACAGAATATCAATTAAAAAGATTGGATTAAGTAAAGGATTGATAGAATTTTATGGAAAAATAGAGCCAAGATTTCATCTTTATATGAAATATGATATTGTTTCTAATCAGAAAAATAACATGGGATGGATTGGCGTTTCTTTAGATAACAAATGGAATATGATTGATGATAAAGAAAATTTAATCAGTCCAAATCAATGGTTCGATGGTATATCTTCTTTTAGTGATAAGCGTTATGCCCCTCAAATAATAATTGTAACATTAAACGAAAAGAAAAATATCATCAACAATAAAAGAAAATATATATCCCAAAAATGGTATGATGATGTAGCGTTTTTCGGAAATGCAATGAATAAAGATTTTATAGTTTCATTAAACAACAAGCAAAACATTATCAATCGTGATGGGAATTATATCTATAAAAAATGGTTTGATAAAATAAGCCCATTTTGTTCTGATTATGCTCAAAATACTTATTATAAAGTAAAAATTAATAATAAGTATAATATTATAGGTCCCGATTTAGGAAAATTTTTAATAAATATTTGGGTTGATGAAATTGATGATTATCAAAATGATTGTGCAGTTATAACATTAAATGGTAAAGAAAATTTGCTGCTTCGGTACAAAGATAAACAACTTCATGCTTTATTTAAACCAATATCTGATATTTGGTTTGATGAAATTGAATACTTTCATATGGATTTAAAATACACGACAGTTAGATTGAATGACAAATGGAATTTAATCAATAAAAAAGGAGAATTGGCATTTAAGGAATGGTTTGATGCAATATATGAATACAGAAATGATTATGTTGTAGGAAAACTAAATAGAAAAGACGGTGTATTTGATATTCCAAATAGTAATGAAAATATAAATGAAAATAAAATTCAAGTAGCCAAATCTGACATTAAAAATATGATTATGGAATGTGTTAATAAGGTTATCAAAAAAATATATAAAGACAAATAAAATATAAAAAGCCACGGAATAAAAACCGTGGCTTATTCTTTTAATTAATTCTAACTGTATCCGAAAGCATTGTTTTATTGTCAAGCATATCTGCTTTTTTAGCCATAAGGGAAGTTGTCCAATATGGATTCGGCGGAAGCATACTATAATCATGTGTATGATTCATAAACGCTTCCACAAAAGTTTGTAAGAATTCAACAAGTTTTTCTCCATAAGGCAATTTATATGCTGATTGAATAACTTTTTCAAGTTCCTTATCATCAATAAGGGCTTTTCTGTCAGTCATTTTATATGAATTAGGAGAAGACGTGCTTAATAAATTAATTTTATCAGCAACAATTGTGGCTGTACTATTAACATCATCTCCAATAGGCTTTGTATGATATTTCAATTTAAGATATGCCGGATTCTTTGTGTTGAATGTTATATCATATTTATCGGTATCATCTACGATTTTAACACCGGCCTTTACCCTAACATCATCTTCTGTTATTTGTATGTCAGCGTTTTTTCTTCCTCTTACAACAACATCATTATCATCAGGTAACGTTCCATCTTTTTTAGGGTCCATTCGGGGAGCAACATCAAATTTCTTATATGCACCCCTTTGGTATGAATCAGCCCCTTGAAAATATGGGTCATTATAGAGTCTATGGTCTTGGGATATAACCGGTCCAATATAATATCTTTGACTGTATCCATCATTGGCTGTGGCTTGGATAATCAAAACCGCTTCACCAACTTTAGGCTTTACATGAAATACTTTCGGAAGTAACGGAAACGCATAGTCTATATCTCCCAAACTTTTGTCGTTATCTTCGGGAGACAAGCGTACTTTTATTCTATCAGCATCAGTATCATCATCAATACTAATGACTTTACAAAACCTCACAAGAGGAATTTTTCCTTCTGCCATATATTACAAATAAACATTTTTTCTTATATTTAATTCATTTTCAGCATCTTTATACCAATGCTCCAATGTTTCCATTTCCTTACAAAGTTCAACAATCTTACTTTTCTTCGCTTCATATTCATTATTCAGAGTTTCCATATATAATTTTATCTCTGAATTTCTCATATTTTTACAGTCTTTCTTTTCCATATTCTATTGCATAATTCCGTTTCCTATTGAATCCAACAAATTGGTTCCGACACAAGTTACAGGACCACCTGCATTTGCACCCGTGGCTTGAATAAGGAGGCTTTCCATAGGGATAGCCACTTGTACCGTAGCATCATATTTTATAGCATCTACAATACATTTAACCACATTGTAGGTATACTGATTGATTTTATTATCACTTCCATCGGGATTAGGCTCCGTAGGAATTCCTAACGCTTTGTTATTTTGAATAATTTGCGTGGTTATTTTATATGCTGATAACCCCGGCCTGTTCAATGCCGTGCATTTTAAAAGTAATGGCGGGAGAACATTAGCAGGAGTTTTCGCTGATTCAAGGGCATTTGTAACTGTATTTACTGCATCTGTAATTGTCATAATGTGCTATGTTTTAATTAATTATTAACAACTATCTGTAGTAGATTCAGGTGTTGTTTGGTCATTAATAATATCCGCATAATCAACATCATCAATCTGCCCGATAATTTTCTTTCTTCTAAATTTGTACAATGGAAGGCATTCAACAGCAGCCTTAAGAATCATAAGCCAATATTCAAGGGCCTCCAACACAAGAAGAAGTTTATATTTGATAAGAATAGGAAGTACTTTCTCATAAAATAATTTGAACAATAGTTCAATAATCCTATCTTTAATGAAAAGGACTATAGCCTTTGTCAAACCAAGTAATTTGTTTAAAAGTAAATTCAATATCTTTCCGTAATCTTCCCCTAAAAAATCATCCATTTTGGTGACTCCCATCAGTTCAAAGTTAATGAGAAGCAAAAGAACAACTTGTGGAGTAAATATCGCCTCTATAATTGGCATGGCAAGAGCCCACAGCAATTTTTGAAGTAGATTTCCATCAGTATCAACTTGAAGTCCATATTCAATTGTAGGTTCAGTTGTAGGGTCAGCAGTTACTTCGGTAATCAATTTTTTTATCTGAGTAACATTACCCTCCGCTGAAGATGATGAATTAACCCCGTCAAGATTGCTGATATAACTTGTAAGGTCATGGCTTTTAGCCGGAGTGGTTTCCCCGCCATAATTGGTTGCCCCGTATCTTGCCATAAGCATTTCTTGAAGCATGTCGTTAAATTCATCATTGGAAAAAGACATATAACAATCAGCAACCTCCATATCATTAGCCTCAACTATATTTTTGATGGCTTTAGAGATTTTACTTTTAATCAATTTTCTTGTGAAATTAAAATTTAACGAAGATACTGTTGATAATGCGAATCCGAGCAAATGTTCACACATTCCTACAATAAGGATTTTTGGGTGAAGAATTTGGATACCCGTCAAATAATCCCAATTGAATTTATATATGCTTGCGTTAAACGCATGTTTAGGAACTTTAACAGTTTCCTCCCCACCCATATTGGTTATCAATGCCTCACGTTTTCTTGGTCTAAAATATCTTTGAGAAGGAATATAAACAGCCAAATATTGACCGCTTGTTCCCCATGGTTCCAATTGTATTATAGGATAAAGAGGGTCTTTATCAGTTATATATGACGGCATGCCATATTCCTTGAACGGGTCATACAAAAATTCATCATTTTCATTTTCCTTGGTATTATACCAATCATTCCAATCTTGGGCATTTGTTCTTCCAACTCCTATCTTGGCTGCGGACACACGGCTGTCCCACATCATATGATTGTATTCAATTTGAGGATATGTCATACCTTTGTTCAAAACATACCATATGAAAGCATTCATATCCATAGTTTTATACAGCGTATTAGGATTTAGTCCATCATAATAAACTATATAATCACAATCATCATCATTTATATCTTCCGTAGGAACAAAATTCACTCGGCAAATATTTCCGCCTTCTGATGCTTCCTCAAGAGAACATTCTTGATATTGGTATTCATATGTTGTATGGGCAACAGTCTCCGTCACTTCATAAGTTTCATTTTTCTGAACGGTTTCTTCTCTTGTTGTAGTCCATGCGGATACTTCAGTCTCATTATTGAATGTCCCCCAATTGTACATATTTTCCCACAAGGAATTCCATTTCATTAAACGATTGTATCTTATGCTATTCCAATGGCTACCACTGTCAAGTTTTTCCATAGGAGTACCATTTCCATGACCATAACAAGCCTCACAACAACTTTTTGATTTTTCTTTATCAAAATAAACCCAAACATTTTCGCTGCCCATTTTAGTAGAACAAGCAGGACCAATGTTATTGATTGATATATAATTTAATATAGATGCTTTTGCAGGTCTTTCATCATCTTTTGGGCAAAGAAATATAACATCAGATGAAGACCGTTGTCCCTTTCTAATTGTAACGCTTTGAATAGTAGCAGTTTTCTCTCCATATTTATTGGCACTTACATAGACAGTCAAATCCTCGTCAAGAACATTTCCATCATCTACCCATTTCCCTTCTTTGGTTTCTTCGTTATATTCCCATTTTTGGACCTTATCAATAAATGGCTTCCATTCCACCTCATCATATTTACCGTCACATTCATATATAATTTGGAATACCAATGATGCACATTTCTTATATTTAGGGACTACAAGTTCATGGTTTTCTGTAATGGTTTTAACCTCATCAGTTGTAGCCGTCTCTGTTCTCGTCACATCTTCATAAGTCGTTATAGGAACTTGAACTTTATGATAATATTTATCACCGCCCTCTATTGCATAATAAAGGCTTCCATCACTTGATGTAGGGCAAAGATTCAGCATGCCTAAAATATCTATTGCCTTTGTCGGCACAATAAATCTATCAAAAGCGTGCATCTTTATCAAATTACCCGTAGCATCATCCATCAATCCATTCAAATCATCCCCATCAAACATCTTATTAGGAATAATAGGGATAGCGGAACAAGTGAAAACACTCATCAATAATGCTTGAAGGATTTTCTTAATTCCCATTTCAAGTTTTTGAAGAAAGTCATTTTGTTCATCAATTTCAATCGCTTTAGATGTTACTTGGTCATAAAGCCCTTGAATGCCCCCTTCAACTTTAACTTCAAGCCCAAATATCTGATTTAAGAGATAATCCAATATATCATTTGTGTTAACACCACAAGCATTAAGCACATCCACCATAAAATCAAATAATGATGTATATGTCTTGCCATGGATATTATCAAGAATGCTCATCGGGAAATTCTCAATGAGCGTTTGAATTGCGGCAATACTGCCTAATACTTTGTCTGTGGGTGTCATTCTATTTCAATTAATTTTTCCTTAATGTATATGTATCAGCATCTCCACCATCATTATCATTAATAGCCGCTTTAAGGTCATTAAGATTTAAAGATGTTCTTTTTGCATAATTCTTGTCATTTACTACAGCGTTTATGTCTCCACTGTTTTTAAGAATTTCGCCCATAAATTTGGCAATTTCAAATTTTGCCCCGATGGCTTTGATTTTATCAACCGTGAAATCATGCACGGCTTTAGCATATTTAGCCTTTTCCTCCATAGTAATATCATCACTTCCGAGATTCGTTGAATTGGTCAATTTATTGATTTCATTCTGTATCTCATTAATTTGCCTACAAGATTGGTCGTATATTTCTTGAAGCAATTCCTCAATTTTTTCCACGGAATTAAGCCTTACTTTATATCTTTTTGCGTCCATCATAAACCTTTTTCAATAAATAGATTAGGTATCATTTTTTAAATTATTCTTCAAGGGCGATTGATTTAAGCAAATAATATAATTGCTTATAAGGCTTCATATTATCACGAACCTCTTTTGTTGTCATCATTGTTTCTTCTCTTAAAAAATATAAAATCGAACTTTTTTGCAATTTATTACTGCCCGTTTTTTCCAACATATCAGGCCAGTTCCTAAGTAAATCAACAAGAGCCTTTCCGACAGTGACTTCATTTTCATTAAGTCCATATTCCTCCGGGTCATTCACCATATTATCCATTTCATCCGAAACTTGTTTTACCAATGTTTCTGGTAAATCCCCTTCGTTTTCACATCCTATTGTCGAAAATTTAATATTGTCGTTTATTTCCTCAAAAGCATCATCATATGACACGTTTCGTTTTCGTTTCTTATCAAATTGTGTTGATTTGAACATCAGATAATTTTTACAAACCGTCCCACAATAAGAATAAGCCTTATAATGATGCGTCACCTTTTTGTAATAACGTGCATTTTCTTCTTTCAATTCATCATATCCATTATCCCCAAAATAAACTTTGATATAAACAGGGTCATTTGGTTCGGCATTCCTTGCCTTTTTCCGATAATCCGCTTCACTCATATATTGAAACGAACGTTTCTCTATCTCTTCATTAGATTTAATCAAATCATAACTTGTAATTATAGGACGGAAATGATTGATTTTTGTGAGTAAATATGAAATCGTGTCATTGAAATTTTGGTCAAATTCTTCATCGGGAACAAATAATTTATATCGGCGAATAATAGATTCTATCATTGTTGTCAATGCCGGATATAAAATGTCCTTGAATATTTCATTTTTAACAGTTTCATTAGACTCATGTATATATTGATTTATAGCATTTTCCTCTACCTCATAAAAATATCCTTTTCTCTCTTTTGGTTTTCTTCCTCTTTTTGCCATTATCGTGGTATATTATTCCACGCTGCAACATTTCTCTACGTTACTTGAAACGTACTTTCCCTATCATCACTTTTCCAAAAAGTCTTTCCTTAATGTATAAAAGAGGGGACATGCCCCTCTTTCGCACCGTACTTTATTCTTCTTCGTATGTTTTTTTGCGGTCTTGAGGGAAATACATTTCTTTGGTAGCCAAATCAATCCACCAATCAGCCTCCTTGACACTCATATTCTTCCCATATTCTGATGTCATGCTCCCGTCCCTATTGGCATAATGATAATATCCAATTTTCGGAATCACGAATATTCGTTTCTCCTTATAAAGGGCTCTCAACAAGAACTCATACCAGAACACAAGTTTCATTGATTCCTTAAGTTTTCCCAATGCTTTGAACTCTTCTGTTTTAAATATTGCGCCTGATGTATTGAAATTAAGATAGTCTTTCATACATTCATTATCAAAGCATCCAATTTCTTCTGAAAACGATGATGCCCATACAGCCTCATTCGCATATCCAATTACTTCATTGGACGGAGCATCTATGATTTCCGTCAACGGAAGGTATGCAAAAGTGTTTTCTGTATCAACAGAAAGGTATTTTTCAACATTAGTAAACCATATTTTTGAAAAAGTATCATCATATTCAAGTACTGAAAAATATTTGGTTTTAACGTTTTCCACCGAAAAATTCACTTGTGCAGCATATTCAGTATCACCCGTATTTTCCAAAAGTGTAGTATTTTTAGATACCTTTTCAATTCCCGAAAGTGCTTCCGAATTTCCTACAACAATAATAGATTCAGCTCCGCTTGCACTTTTAAGTGCTTTTTTAAACATATCCTTCTTTTCCTTACTATCTAATGAAAGTATAGGAATTATCACTGTTAAATCCTTCATAATTAATCTTCTTTTGTTTTAAGAACATTATTTTCTATGTCTGCCTTAGTCTCTTTGAAATCATTAAGCCTACGTTCAATAAGTTCTTTTACATAAACTTGCTCAATTTCATTTTCTTGAGTTTCCTCACTATATAAATCATCCAATTTTGATTGATATTCATACACATCGGCAGGCACTTCATCAAGCGTCCAACTTCTCACTGCGGATGCAATCATTTGTGGAACATCATCAAGATTTTCAAACCACAAGACAGATTCTGTCAATTTATCATTCTCTGTCATCCAATCTGACAACTCATTCGGGACTTTTGCAATAACAAGGCTTCCGCATCTGAGGGATTCAAGGAGGGAATATCCGAAACTTGTTTTATCATCAACCCAAATTGTAATTGCAGCCTCTCTTAACGCCTCAGCAAAAGCCTCTTGGGAAAGCCCTCTCAAATCTCTGAACGAAACCCATTTATAAATTGGATTCTTCCAATAAAAAGGTTTGACAATTCTATTCAAATCAGATTGTTCTTTTGATATGATATTGACAATAAGTTTCCTCGGAGCATCATTGTTTCTGAACACCTTTTTGATAGATGGGGAAACAATATGGGTTCGCACAGTAGGGAAATAATCCTTAATCTTATCTTCTTGCTTTTTTGTTGTAACAATAGCATCCGTAATATTTAGAATATCCAATGTCTGTGAAACCGGCATAAATTCTGTTACATTATTGCTGTTCTGTACAATAATAACCCTTTTGCAAGGAAGTTTTTTAGTCTGCATCATCACATTTGCAAATATTTCCGGAATAAAAAGAAAATCACTTGGAGTAATTTCCACATTATCTTTTTCAATATTCGCATGTGGTAATTTTGCATATTCCTCACCAAGCCAATCAGCAACGCCGACAAAATCATTTTCTTGATGAAGCATTGTCACCTTATAGCCCTTCTTATTCAGAACAAGGGCTGTTTGATATATATATTCAAGTGCACTTGACGGATTTCCTTTGGTGTCAAGCACAAAAAAATACAAGTTAAAATTTTTATCCGAAAGTCTTGCAATGTTTTCATCAACAATGCGAAGCATTTCTTGTTTTGTCATTTCAGCCATATATTTTATATTTTATATTATGATAATTCTTCTAAAATTCCCCAGTATAAAAGGGTGTTGATTGATAAACTCAAGCCTATCGGCATATTGGCATAAGTCATATTTTCGGTGTTATCATCAAGGATAGATACAACCAACATCTTAACAAAATCATACAAAAGCATATCATTTTGCTGATTTGTGTTATTTCTTGTTTCTCTTTCAATCTTCTGTGATATGGTAAAATCACCGGAATCATCAGCCTCATAAGTTTGAACAATCTCTTGTTCTTTTTGATTTCCCTGCTGCGGAGTCAAACAAATCTCTTTAAGTTTATCCAAATTCAAGGCATATGTCTTACCCAAAAATGATATCATTGTAGGCATCTTTTTATCTTCTGATTTATCCTTTTTATTAAACATTCCCATGTATTAAGATTTCTGTATTTTTAGGGTCTGCCAAAAACGTGCTAAAATCTTTATAAGTATAATCCGCTTCTGACACTTTATTATAATCTGCTTTAATTTTGATAGATGTTTTTCCTTCAGGTTTCGTGGATAACAAATCAGGATTAGCAGTGATTAAAACATCACATTTATCCCAAATTGTTGTCAAATCTATAGGAAAATAAACTTCTCTAATTTTTGCTCCTAATTTTGACAGGAAAAAATATGTATTTCCAATTGACAAGCCATATTCTTTAGGTGACACAAACATCACTTCAATATCTTCATCGGTGTCAAGTTCCTTAATTGTTTTTTCAGTCCAATCATTAAGTTCTGATTCAAGCCTTCTTGTGCAAACCCCACATTTCCCAAATAATTCAAAAGCATAATCATTATATATAAAATTATAATATGAATTATCGCTTGTAAAAGGGAAAACAGCTCTTAAATCATTGGTCCAAAATTCAAAGTCTGACAAATCAAATTTATGGTCATATCCCTCAATATAATATTTCACGAAATTGTTTGAAAAATCCCTCACAACATCGTTTAAATCAATCGCTATTTTCATTCAATTTTTATTTTAAAAATAAAATATTATTTTAAATTTGTCAAGATTGTATCTATCAAATTATTAACGTCTATTTCTTTAGATTCAGATTTTTGTTCTTTTCTGACGGCGGCAAACAAATCCACACTATCTTTTTTGGAAACCTTTTGAGCATATTTTTCGTCAAGTTCCTTTGTCTTAAATTTTTCAGCCAAATAAGTTCCGTCATTAAGAATCTTGCAATCAAATGTTACAACAAAACTTCCATCATAAACATTTATTCCAATAAATTTTACATCATCATATTTGAATAAGCAAACATCATCGGTATTCCATCCTTTGTCCGAACACCATTCAAATCCTGTAATATCTGTTATATCTGAACGTGTATCTTTTGTTTCCCATATCTTATAAATGTTTGATATGAAAATCGCATCAGTCTTTGAAAATTGCCCTGCAACTGTAGGTAAATATAAATCAACCATGGCCCGTTTTTTGGACATATAGTTCCTGACAACTATCTTTGTGGTATATTTTTCAATTTTAAATCTCGGCGTAAAATCTTCATTACGAAAAACAGTCAAGGTTGTATCATAATCATGTTCATTTAACGGTAATAATGAAGGGTCTAATTTTTTGTCAAATTGTCCTTGAATAAGATTATGCTTTAAAAAATGCTTATTATCTTGAATGGTTCGAAGATTATAACCTTCTTCTTCGTAAACAGGACTATGTTTCATGAAATCTTCCTTGCATTTCTTTTTAACAGTATCAATACCAGTAAATGCCACTTCGCCTTCTTCATCAACAGTCATTTTTATGCCGGAAGTATCATATTTATCAGCCTCTTTTAAAACTCGGTATGATTTGTCACGCATTTCTATCACTGCTTGTGTCTGTTTTTCCTCAAGCATATCTGCAAACACACCGCCGGGTTTTACTTGTTGATTAATTTCGGTTCCACCCAAAGCATCTTTAGGACCATTCATAACAGCATCAGCCCCCGCCATCCCATGAAATAACGAGTGCCAAGCAATAAGAAAATTTCTTTTTATTTTTTTTATTAAGCCCATTTATCCCAATTTGTTAAGTCTTTCTTCAATTTCATTTATTATTTGATTATGAATATTGTTCATACATTCAAATTTTTCATATTCATGGGTATCTGAATTAAGCCTTCCACTATAGTCCCTAATCATATTTTCATATTTTCGGCAAACCGTACAGGCAGCCTTCTCGTATTCATTAAGGTCTTTAATCGAAAGACTTGTTAATCTGATAGTTTCAATTTCTTTTACCATAATTTATTTTTTTTATTAAAAATAGCGTCTATCATTATAAAAGTCAATCAATTCAACTATTTATTATAAAATTAGATAAGAATGGCTAAATTTAATACAACACAAGATAGGCTTTTGCAAATTATAAATGAAAGCGTTAAGGAAGTTATCGAAGAATCCGAAAATGAAGGATTGGGAAGTTTTCTGGGTAAAATGTATCAGAAAGGAATGAATGCATATAATGGTTTCAAAAAAGATTTTAATGCAGCAAGAAACGTTGAACGTTTTAAAAATAGAGATTATGACCCATATGCTCGTTACGGAACAGAAACAGCCAATAATGCTCGTAATTATGGAGCAAGGCAATATGCCACAGATATGTATAATAAAACTGTTGATAGAAATCAGAACGCCCGTCAATGGACCACAGATAAAAATAATGGAAATCAGCAGCAAAACACAGCCACACAACAATCTCAGCCACAGCAAGGACCTATGGCTAATCCGGATGTTGCCCCACAGCAAAATCAGCAAGCACAAGCACAAACACAACAACAAAACACACAACAAGCAAATCTTAATCCTTCAAGAAACAACACATATACACAGCAAACGCAAAATTCAGCCAAAGCATTAGCACAAAAAAATGCACAGTTCCTTACATCAAAAGGGTTTAAATTTGTAAATGGGCAATGGATATATACAAAAGATGGCTCTAATTGGCCAGCATTAAGAAGCCAATATCCAGATATAGTTCAAGCAGCAAAATCATACGCCTTTGCCACAAGAAAATTGCAAGAGGCAAGAAAAGCAAAATTTGCGAAAATAATTTCAGAAACGATTACTAAATATCTTAAAGACAATAAAATAAAGTTATAAATAAAAAAAGGAGGCTTATTCAGTCTCCTTTTCTTTTTTCCTATCGGTTGAACCAAAACCACCGGTTCCTCGTTCAGTATTCATATTTATTTCATCAACAAATTCAAATTCAGCAGGAATTGTTATCCCAATCTTAATTTGCCCAATTTTGTCACCAACTTTATATCTTGGCATATTTGGCATTACATGATAAAATACAGCCTTAGCCTCTCCCCTATAAAAATAGTCAAGGGTTCCGCAAGCGTTAGACAAAACCATTCCCGTTTTCCATACAGATGAACGGCATCTGAAATCTATACTCAAATTCAAAACTTCAGCAGTCCTTGATGATGACCATTCATTTGCCCCTCTTGCCAAAACATAATAACTATCGTCAAATTCGTAGGCTATTCCCAATCCATATTCCCATACATTTGGTGCAACTTCTTTTTCTGAAACAGCCCATACATCATAGCAAAAATCTCCCGGCTTTCCTTGTGCTGGAAGTTTTGCATTCTCATTAAGTTTTTTAAGTTTTATTTTTACACTCATTTGTTTTCCATATATTTTGCTTTATTATATCTTTCTCTTTCAATTGCATATGCAAGCTCATTTGCCTGTTTTACAATGATTGCAAGAATTGATTTGAAAGGATTTTTTGTGTTATCATCTTCACTATCAAGTATTCTAATCGCCTCATATTCTGTGGGAAACAATTTCACACCATTATTCATCGCCTCCAAAGCACTTCTTTCACCACCCTTGAGATTTCCCTCAAGTTTAGCAAATTCAAAAAATCTTCCGTTACGGATTTTCCAATCCTCAGTACATTCAACATACATATATCTTTTCGATAGATGCATAATGCAACAAACTTTCAGCAATGAATTTTTATCAATCTGAAATGTTCCCGAAATCATTTTTGTCATACGTTCAGCGATTCCCATCAGCATATTAATATGCATAAGGAGCGCCCCTTTATAAGCAGTTCCCGCATCCTCTGTTATCCCGCATGGAGATGAAAGAAGTTCATCATGGAGCTTATCCATGTCATAATGATTATTTAACCCAAGATTTGTAAAGATTGTGGCAAATTGTGCCCATGCCTCATTCGCTTGTGTTTCTGCTAATACCAACATAAATTTAAGTTTTAAAATTATCTAAAGTTTCTTACATAAAATTACAAAAAATATTCAATAAAAACAAAAACCCCCGCATCACTGCGGAGGAAAAAGAAAAAATATGAAAAAATGGTTAAAATAACTAATTAGTTATCAATCTTATGTTGTTAATTGCATTAGTAATATTACGTGTATTGTTAATACTTTGTGTAGTGTCCCCGGAAATTGAATTTTGAATTGATTGAAGTTCTTTAACAACATTTACAAGTCTGTCATCAATAGATTTACCATTATCCTTCATCTGTTGTTGAGTTTCATCACTTTCCCTTTGAACCATGTCATAGAAATTTTCAGTCACGCCTGTTTTATTTGAATGGAAAATGCCTTTGATTGAATTTATTAGTTTATCAAACACAGTTTCTCTATTCTTTCTATTAAGGTCAGCATCAACCTTTTGTTGTTCAGTTTGAGCAGAAATAATGGCTTCAAGCCTATCTGTTTGGTCATGTATTGCTGCCTCATTAGTTCTTGAGAACAAATCTATATGATGAGTTATCTGAAAAGTATTGCTGATAAAACCCACATCTGACTTATATCCGTAAGAATCCTTATCTTTAATATCCATGTCTTTTTAGTTTTTCATAAATAGTTCAAAATAACAGAAAAACCTCCCGGAACATTATTCCAAGAGGCAAAAACTAAAAAACATTATGACACACGTTACTTTTGAATTATGGATTCATACCACTCAGCACGAGTTTTTGTCACATTTCTAATATCGTATTTATCCTTTACGGAATTATAAAGATTATCTTGCAATTTGGTAATCAGTTCCGGATTATCAACGAGTTTCTTGATGGCTTTAGCCCAATCCTTAGGACGTTTTGATGGTTCAATAAGGACACAAGTTCCATCCTCATTAATAATACCGCCTTTCTCAAACATATTTTTACTACCAATGGTATATGGTCCAAAATTAGTAGCGATAATCGCCGTATGTGTAAATCCAGCCTCAATGAATTTCAATTCTGATTTTACTTCATTAAACGGATTAGGGTCAAGCGGAGCAAGGAGAACATCAACATTTCTATAGTGAGTGGCATAATTATCAACATCCTTTGTCCATTCTCTTCTGTAAGGCTCATTTTCCACCAATGGCCATTGAACACCTTTCAAAAATTTATGAAGAAAGTCCTTATATGCGGGAGAACAAATTTTATATTCATCGGTACAAGTTTTTTCATATGAATACCATACAGATTCCGTAGGCTTGATAGGGCGTTGCCCAACCATAACACCTTGCTGATTCACAATATTAACTGTTCCCCTAAGGTCATAGCCACAAAGAACAATCTGAATCTTATCAAGAAGTCCCATTCCACCAAGCATATTTGAAAATCCTTTAAGTTGTTCCATATCCTTTTCATGAGCGGAACCCATAACAAAGCCGATACGTATTCTTTTTGATTCGTTCTTGATTGGAAGATATTGTTCCTCTTCCGGGTCTATGGCATTCGGATACACGAAAACATTTTTGTTATATTTTCGAATCTTATTTGCAAATATATCCGTGGTTGTTGTTACATAATCAAACCTTTTGATATTCTCAATCATTTTCTCCGGAGCCTTCATTGATTTGTTTGTAAGATAAAGAGGATGTTGAGGTCCAACGTCCCAATTATCATCAATATCCATTATTGTAGTGATTTTATGCTCCTTACAATAATCAAGAAAATTCCAAAAGGTCTCCATATCATTATAAAGCCCCTTATGTATGTGAATAATATCATATTTGTCAAAGAAAGCCAAATCAGTCCAATTCGGAGAATAATTTATTTCAACATTAAACTTATCACCATAAAGTTTGTCTAATTGTATATGGGGATTAAGTGAGCGGTGAAGTCCGCAGCCAAATTTATCACTTGGTACAACAAGTACATTATATTTTCTATCCATAATATTCAATTAATTAAGAAAGCAAATCCTTTGCATTAAGATTATTTTCATCAGCATATTTAATTGTTGCTTCTTCTGCAATTTTTCCTAAAGAGGCTTTCAAGCAACAATCTTTTGTAGTATAATCTTCATCGGTACTATTACGATACATTGTTACAACACTGTTGATGGCAGTATAATTTGAACTATAATCTGATTTCGAAGCATATAATTTTGTGGACAATCCCAAAGAGTTCGCATCTTTAGCATCTCTCACATCACTTCCCATATAAATGAAAGACCAATTATATTTGTCTTCCTGTTCTTTTATCATTTCCTTAACTCGTTCAGATTGATACTCTTTTGAGCAGTTCTCACCGCCGTCAGTCATAATGACAATGATATTTTTCTCCGGACGGTCTTCCTCATTCATTTCCGCAAGACGTTTTCCGACCTTATCAATAGCAGTTCCAACGCCATCAAACAACGCCGTGCATCCTCCGGGACTGTAAACATTGTCAATATATTCCACATTGTTTATATCTTTCAACAAATATATCTCCTTAACATCATCAGCGAATTTATAATATGATACCGCACAAGTACCATTGGTATTAGCCCGTTGCTCATCAACAACCTTTTTGAAACCGCCAATAACATCATCCACAGCATTAAACATGCTTCCGGATTCATCTATTACAAAAACAACATGTACGAAATTTTCCTTCATAAATCTTTTAATTTTACACAAAAAATAAAATATAAAATTGTTAAAGTAAACTATTTATCTAAGAAAAGTTATAGGATATGGCAAAAAAAACTCTCATATTGACTAAAAAGCAATTGGACGAAATTTGTGGCGGGGATTCTTCTTATTTAGATGGTCTTGGCTCCAAACCAGATATCCCAAATAATTTTGGTAATGAAATCAGTGCAAGCGGAAGCATGGATGACGAATATCCGAACCCTACAACAACCGATGATATGAGAGATACTATGACTAATGATTGGCGAGGAAACGCCAAACTTGCCGGAATGGGTCCAATAACAGTTCACGAAATGACAAAGAAAGAATGGGAAAGCATGTACCTTGGTGAGGAACGTGAGCATGGAAATGAACGGTTAAAAGCCCGCCAATTCGGAGCACAAAACGGTGAGGCAGGAAAATCTTACGGAGCGACAAAAACCGCACTTTCAAGGCTTAATACTGCCCAAAAAACCGTTCAAACTGGAGCGACTCCGGAAATAAAACAAAAAGCAATGAACACCATCAACCGTATGAAAAACAATTGGAACGGGATTGATTTGGCTGCAAACCAATACAATTCAGCAAAAATGGTTGATAAATCAATGCAACAGAATAAAATCGGTCCAAAAATCGCTTCTGCCCCTAAAGAAACGGGAAACGGTAAAGGACACACTCCAAAAAACGGAATTATAACAAGATAAAACTCGAAAGATTATGCAAACTTGTCTTGAAAAGAAAGGTATAGAAGCAAGGCATGAAGCCCTTGTAAGAAATGATTATACAGCAAACGATGAGTATTCAGTACTTCATCCAGATGCAATAAGTGATGGAGACCCGCTCGGTAAAGGTACCGGTGGTGGTCATACCCATTGGACACCTGATTGCAACAAACCATCAGCCATAGATTATCGAAATTTTGATACAATCAATGGTGGAGGCCTTTATGACATTGAAGGACGTAATGGCGTTGGCGGACGTAATTTCCTTAAAAATATTTCTCTCTATAATGAGAATTATGAATATGGTCCAAACCTCATTGATACATCAGCCAATGTTGCGGACGGGCAAATCAGATTGTAGAACAAAATGTCAAAAGAAATAATGAATAATGCCAAATTGCTTAATGAGATAAGCCAATCCCATGACCAACGAATAATTGATGCAATTAACAAGGTCGTGAGGGTTCGTATGACTTATAATGACCGACAAGATAACTTTGTCCAAAATTATGAAAAGACAAAACTTGTAGGACCGGATAAAGGTAAAAACGAACGTTATATTTTACCGGTTGCATATGGGCTTACAAAATCAGGTAAAAGGGCAATCAGAGCGTTTGAAACAGCCGGTTCCACAAGGCGTGGCGTTCCACATTGGAAATTATTTCTTCTTGACAATATTGTCAGTTGGGCCAATGGGCATAAAAGTTTCAAGAATTATGCCCAACAATTAATTAACATGGGACTCAACACACAAGGTGATAAAGGAATGACTACATTGTTCGCTATCACTCCTATTGCCAACAGTGACGTGCAAGTGGCTAAAGATACTAATCCTATTGATTCCAATCCAGTATCAAAATCAGAGGTATCACCAACCCAATCTTTACAGCAGCCACAAACAACCGATAAACAAAATTTCGTGTCAGCGCAATCACAAAGAACTCCCGCTATTGACAAAACACAACCCAATAATTATTTTAAAAATAAGGTTGAATCTCCTGATACAGCACCGATTACAAAACAAGATGTTACTGTTGAGCCGGAAACTAATGATATACCGCAATCTCAACAAATATCAAACAATAATTCAGAGCAAGAACCTTCAATACAAGATGCACCGGAGACAAAACCTGTAACTAAAGATGAAGTTGATGGACAAAATAATAAATTAACATCAGTTTTCAAAGATTTAACCAATAGAATGAATAACCTGTATAAGGATGATGATGAAAAAGAAACAGAATAAAAAATGGCGATAACAAAAGATAGATTAGCTTCAATCATAAGTGGCAAAGCAGCAAAACTATGCTCATCAGAAAGTCAAAAACAAATAAGAGCAATGGGGGCTTCCATGTCAAATAGGCTTGATGAGGCAACAATGCAGGGAGATGATATGGCAGCACAATATGAAGCCATGTTAGGTTACAGTTCCAATGATGACGAAAGTGATACAAGAGATATATCTTACACGTCTGACAATGTGCAAAGAAGTAACCTTCCGGATAAAATCAAGCAATCAATGCTTGAGCACAATATTGACCGCAGCGGGCTTGGTGGCGCATCAGTACTTGACAGTATGGGAATTAAACCTAAAAAGGGTGTAAAAAATGTTCAAAGAACACCTATTACCGAACAGCAACAAATGCCACAGCAATATGCCGTACCGGCAATGCCAAATAATGTTGATTATAGCATCATAAAAGCAGTAGTAAATGAATGCCTTAAGGAATATTTCGGTAAACAGCCATTAAATGAAGGAATCAGTGCCCTTGAAACCGTGGCTTTAAAAGGAAAAACAATATCTTTAGTTGATAATAAAGGAAACATTTATCAAGGCAATCTTAAATTGATTGGAAACACAAATGACAAGAAACAATAATGAAAAAAGGAAGGTCTCAACAACCTTCCTTTATTTTTTTACTTTTTACCAAAATGTTTCTTCCACCAATTTTTCCATGAAGGAAGGCATTCTTCAACCAAAATAGTTCCCATTGCTCCGAAAAGAAGCCCGATAATAAAAGTACAAATAAAATTAACTGCCATACTCGCAAACATTTATTTCATCGTTATTAGCAAATGCGTTAAGCCTACGCTCTTTTGCATCGAATATATCATAAATAGTTGCAATTGTGATGTCCGGATAATCTTTTGATACAAAATTTCCCGTCAATGGGTCAATATCCACAAGATTCGTTACAGCCGACGGCAATATTCCGTCTTCAAAATTATCAAAATCTTCTGAACTCATTTTGCCCACCAATTCTTCAAATTTTTCTCGTACTTGTTGAATGCCAAGTTCTTTTTCCCTCTTCTTTCTTTCATCATAATCCTTGGATATTTTATCCCAATCCATATTGCATTCGTCAAGAAAAGGAATCTTCCATTCCGGATGCCTTTTCCAAAAAGCAATCTCCCTATCATCCATGGTCATAAGTTGTTCAAAAGTGTCTTGGTCCCCTGGTTTGTTAGGGAATCCACTGCACAATTCGCATTCTTCTGCTGTAAAATATTGACGGTCATCAGGATTTGTTATAAGGATTCGGTTTCGTATATTTGGATGAAAACAAACCAACAACGGTGTGATTCGCTTATTGAACATTTCAATATATTTTGGAACATTGTATTCCTCCCCTTCTTTACAAAAAATATCACTTTCAGAATCAATAATTTCTCTTGGCACAAGATGACAATTAAGGACAATTTCTTGTTCAATGGAAATTTCTGGATGATGTTTTTTAACATATTCATTCAATGAAAGTTTATGCTCTTTTGGAGCAAGTTTTCCGTCAATATTGTTTGCTTTCCATTCTTTTTCAAGAATGGATTTCATATCCTTTTTATCATTGAACATCCCATCAGTTCCATAATAATGAGTCACGGTTTTCAAATCAGCATGGGATTTGGAAGTTCCATCATTAATATAATAGATTGTTTCTCCCATATGAACATCAAGATTGTTCCTTATGGCAAGTTCCATCCATGCTTGTCTTGATTTAGGACGTCCAGCCTTGGTAATGGTTTGGCAATCTATCATGTAATCCTTTATGCTTTTTTTGATTTTTCCTTTGGATGCAATTTGTTTGAGAGGAATTTGATAATTATATATTTTTTCAATATATGAATAATATTCCTCAATAAACTCTTGTCCTTTTTTCTGTTCAAGATATCTGATTCCCTTTTCAAGAAATTTAGAAACAAATAATTGCATTTTCTTAGATTTTATGGTATTACCAACGAGTTTTACATCATTTGGAAAATCTTCCTCAGGAAAATAATCTGCATAATTTTTTCTACTGAAATTAATTGTTGCAGCAACAATTTCATCGATGCCAAGCCCCATTTTATTCTTAGCATTAGGGGCATAATGTTTATCACTCATGAATAAATCATTGAATTCAGCAACGTCAGCTTTGAATCCTGTATAAGATTGCCCTTTTTTAGTTTCACGTGATAATCCCGGACTAATATAAGGATTTTCTTCATTGTAACGATATTTCTTTGGCAATTGAAAATTAAACCCATCTGTATCCCCTACAATTGGGGAATAATTATAATCAACTCCCAGCCCATTTATAGCACCTATAGTAGAAAAATGATAAATCATGAGACGTAAACATTGTCTACCAGTACAAGTAGTTCTTTCAGCACAATCTATATTCCCAAAAGGAAATACGTTTGGGCAGCCGTAACTCCCGAAATAAGAATTCCCAAGCACCTTCATCTGTAACTGTTTCTTATCATTACTAATATAATCTCTTTTTGCTTCCATCATTTTCTTATTCAACTCTTTTCCTTCTTCTGTTGTTGAATATTCATGATTCTTAAGCATTTCCTTATACTTATCCGCTGCCTTACCTGCTTCTTTCTTTAATTTTTTATATTTTTCTCGTTGAGTAAGAACATGTTCCAAGAAATAAAGCATTGTATGCATAAGGTCTTTCGCATCAGATATTCCCCATGTAAGGATAATTGACGGATAAAGCGAATTATAATCAAATTTAGCCACATCAGGAACAAACCCTACTTTAAGTAGTCTTGAAAGTCCTCCCGTAAAGGTTTTATTTTCCCCAAAAGGAGGAATTGCCAAATTGTTTTCATAACTCCAAGCAAGCATCAACGATTTCCATTGCCCAGCCGTTCCCATTGTGCAACATTTTTGGAACGGAACCGGAAGCATTTTACAAATAAGAAAATTAGTTGTATTATAACGTTGCTCCACCTTGTCACATTCCCAAAGGTCATCAAGAAGATAACGTTGAACCACATATCTTCCTGTTACAAGGGAATATCCGTCAAGAATTTCATTTTTAGTATATAACTTGAAAGTATCTCCTTCTTTTCCTTTTCTTAGCCTATTTTCCTCATTTGTTTTATCAATACTATTGATATAGGCATCATAAAGTTCTTGAGATGTGACCTCAGCACTATATTTGCAATGGGTTCCGCCCGAAACCGAACGAATCTCATTGTCAGAATCTATTTGTTTTTGAAAATAATCCAAATCTTTCAATGGGTTAACCTTGATTATATTCGGAACATAATTCGGGTCATATATATACCAATCCCCATCAGTTTGATTGAAAGCATAATGAGGTTCGTTATCATTCCATATTTCAGAGATTCTATCACCCGGCACATATACACGGTCCGTTTTGACAATCTTCGAATATTTCGTAACGTATTTCAAATTTGAGAACAACATGTTTGAATCCAAGGCTTGTGCCCTACGGACAGCATGCAATGAATCAGTGACAATTGTTTGGGGAATCATTGTTTGATGATATGTTTCAATCTCACCACCAAGTTTAAGGATTGTTTCCCTATAATTTTTAACGATTCCAACCCCATCAAAATATTTTTTAGACATTTCCTCAAAAGATGTGCCAAGACGCTCACACGCCCCGATAATCATATTAAAGTCAAATGCCTCACCATTATGGGCAGTTATGACATCAGGGCGGAAAGTATATATTATTTTGAGGAATTTCTCAATGTTTTCAAGTTCGGAAGCATTTTTTTCTTCTTCAGTATTGCCCTCCGTAGAATAAACCTTTTCAAAAGTCATTTCTTCTCCATGATATTTAACGGGACGGTTAAACCTTATGCCAAACTGTTCAATTCTATCCTTTTTGGTATCAAGTCCGGTTGTCTCCAAGTCAAATATCATTCTTAGGCAATCATCATAATCATCATACCCTTTGAACATTCTTTTTCCTGTGGCAATCATATATTGTTCAATAGGTGTTACCACAAGATATTGTTTATCATTTTTCTTCGCCACCGGTTGAGTTGTATATGAGGGGGTTACATCCTTTTCATTCTTTTTTTTGCTCGGATATACTGGATTGCCAACCCTTTTGAAAAATTCCAAAAATTTTGAATAACTCAAAGGTCTTGTTGCCTTAAAAATATAAGTATAGCCATCAAGAATACCTTTGACAACCTCTCCTTCAGTATTTGTTGTATCAAGTTGTTCACATCGAATTCCATATTGGGAAGATAATTGATAGTATTTATCTTTTCCAATCTCACCTATTTTCAAACAAGCGTTTCGAGTGGCCCACAAAAAAGGATAAAATGAATCCACAGAAATACATTTTCTATCAGATTCATCCCTATATATAACCTTAATAAAATCATCCTGATAATTATAGTCAAAATTAACAATTCGCTCTTGAGGATTATGACCATTAAAAAATGTATCCACAACTTCAGGAGTTATTGTTTTCTTAACAAAAGTTTTTGCCATTTTAAAAAATATTTGGATTAAAAATACAAAAAATCCGGTCCAAAAACAAATGAATCAATCAAACTATTTATAACAAAAGATTTATATTCAGATATGAACGAGGCATACTATACAAAATATAACACTGGTGGATACAAAAAAAACGGTCCATCAAAAAGATATTTGAATTTTTCTGTAAATAGAAAAAATGTTCAATCAACCGATGCAAACGGAGCACAATCCAAAGCAACTTTATTGGAAATTTCATTTATGAACCTTGATAAAAATGATATGCTTCAAATAAAACAGAATTGTATTCCGTCAGCAAGATTTTGGACGCAAGACAACGTTTATCATACACCATGTATGACTTTTCAAATACCGGAAGCAAAATTTGCAAAATGGGTTCGTTTGATGATGCCAAAGATAAAAACAATATTAGAGGCTTCTACAACATCACAATACCCTAATATTGACAATTTGGAAAATGACCTTATGGATGCAATACATAATTCGGTTAATCCTGAAGTTATTGAACGGGCACAAGTTTCCCTTAAGGCTTTGGAAGAATCTATTTATAATGCCATTCAAAACAACAAATGGGATGAAGCCATGGTTCTTTATAAAAAGGCTATTAACTTGATTGCTCGTGTATATGGTCATCAACTTGCCCCTAATAATGTTACCGCTATATATGCACAAGCAGAAGCCGCTGGTATAAAGCCCACAGATAAGGGAGCAGCAACCAATTCATATTGGCCAGACGGAACTGAAAAATTCTGGCCTACTTTTGTTCGTTCAGCCTCAACTTGGAGAAAATGGGGAAGGACAATTAAAGATGAACCAAAGATGCAATATTATATCAGCAGTAGTTACACCAAACGTGAAACTAAAAAAGGCTTACAACAAAAAGCATCTTCTATGGGGCTTAATGTTTCGGACCTTTCTCTTCAGCAAAATGATACTTTGGGAGTAAATAAAACATTAGCAGGATTAAGAGGTGCTGCTTATGATATATCTGATACAGAAGGAACAACAAATTTCTTTGATGAACTTGGGCTGCTTAACAACCTTGATGGCACATTAACTGACAAGGCTAAACTTGATAGCGAACAATGGATGAAAAAACTTCAAGATATTAAAAATCAGCAAAATGCACAATTAAATCCACAAGACCAAAAAAAACAAGACCTTACATCAGAAGAAGGGCAAGCAAAAATATTTTATAATGCTTTGGCTGATTTATGTAGCCGTTCAAAAATGGAAAAGGGATGGGACAATCTTGGAGTTACATTGCCTACACAAATTCAAGGAGACCCTATTATTACATATTTAAATGCTGTATATAAAATAGCAAAGGCAAAAATCAATATGGTTTGGAAGAACCCTACCAACACTGAAAAAATTGCCCAAATGGTTACAGCCGCAGTGGCTTTATGTACTGTAGGCAAATCAAAATTATCTGAAATGGGATATGATTTTAGTAATGTATCACATGTATTTGGCAGTTATGAAGAATGTAAATCAACAGTATTGGGAGTGTCTGACAGTATCATATCAGCCATTTCTTACGAAACTGACAAACAATTCCAAAACGATACGCCTTTAAATGAAATAAAATTTTTAATAAAATTCGGAAGCCTTATGGAAAGAATGGACAATCTTCATACAGAAGGATATAAATATGAATTGAATGAAGGAATGATACGCCGTCCGTCAGATGATGCAATAATGTCATTTTTGGGACAATTCGGTTTAAATTTCAATGAGGAGAATCCAACGAAAAATAATCCATCAAACAATATGGAGTAATGATTCAGGAATATACCCAAACATCATTTAATGATTTCAATAAAGACTTAAGAAACACCGTCAAATTATATCATTGCACCACAAAGGAAGGAGTTGAAGGTATAATCAAAAACGGTACGTCCATAGAATACACTGGAAAAAATTCCAATTTCTATGGACAAGGATTTTATACAACATATAGTTTAGGAAGTACGTTACAAAATCAAAAGGGAAGCATTTACGGAAAATATCTTATTGAATTTGCCCTCTTAGATGGCTTTAAAAATTTCCTTATATTTGATAAAGAAATGAATGACAAATATAATGGAGGAAAGCCAATTTTTGACCAAATTAGAGATTTATGCCCACCGGAAATAGTTGAAAAACTCAAAAGACAGCGGTATTTTGATTTTGTCAATCAAGAATATGGTAAATCATGGCATTCTGCCCCTATGGCAAGAGCATTTTTTGTAGATTTAAGGGGATATGAATTATCAAGAAGCCAAATGGCTCCATGGCAAGTAGCAATGAATTGTCATTTATATGATGAATCAGAAATAGCAAAAACAAAAATCCGTGGGTATGTTTTTTGGGGAGGAAATGATGGAAAGGTTGCCGTTGTCAGAGATTTCACATCATTAATACCTATTAAATTTTGGGACCCGACAAAGGGTAAAAATCCCGGAGATTTCAAAGATAAAGGATGGACACGTGTATTAAATCAAGACACATATAATAATATCACAAGTAACAGTACATCAGGAATAGAGATTCGTGGAACATACCCGGAAACCCCATTGAATGAAAAAGTAATTTGTGGATATATGTTAGTCAAAGGAAAACCTGTCGGAAAATACAATTATGTGAATATGGGAACAAAAAAGGAATTGCTACCAGTACCAGCAGATTATGCCACGGCTTTTGACCCAAGTTCATCAACAGCAAAATTCACAATAGGGGATTCAGATTATGAATATTCGGCCAAGAACAATGTTTTTATTGAAGACGGATGTTTTGTATATACCCCCGAAGAATTTGCAGCAGAATTGAAAGAAAACGGGCTAATAAAAGAATCTTATGACAAGATGATAACTTTATTAAAAAAATTGTTGTAAAAATGGAAAAGAAATTTGTTGATTTCATATGCTCCATGCATGGATATCTTATCAGAGTTAAAGAAATCCATTGGAACACTGATAATAATGCTGAACATCTTTTATGTGATGAAATCCAAGACTGCATTGCAGATTGTGAAGACAGATTCACAGAAGGAGTTATGGGTTTGGAGGGAGAACATTTTAAAATTGGAGATTTGAAGCCAATGTTACCAAGAAATAATTCCCTTATTCCAATGCTAAAGGAGCTTGAAGGAGAAATTCTTGATATGGAAAGTGACTTTTCAGAAAAGAAATATAATGGACTCATAAATGTTCTTGATGAACTTCTTGAGAATATCAATAAATTCAAATATAGAGCAAGTCAGAAATAATAAAAGCCTCGGCTATTGCTGAGGCTCTTTTATTTTAGGCACAAAATATTCATCAGTTTTAAAATTATAACCATATATAGGATTTAATGCTTGAGCATCTATTTTCTTTTTAGCATAACATCCATACTCATAACGTGGGTCATAATAAAATTCAACATCATTAGGAACTTTACTTAAATCAATTGATAATAAAACATAACGTCCATCGTTTTGTTCTTTATTATTCACCATACATAATGACTTACCTATATTATAAACTTCATCAGATGGAATGTTTCCTTTCAATATATGAATTTTGGGAGGATATTCAAATAAATCATTTTCACTTCGTGGTTCCAAACCATTGGTTATAATTGAGTCAAAGTGATAATACGGTATCCAATGATATAGAAATTTGGCACTTCGAATAATTGTGGATTCATCATTTTGAAATATAGGGTCAAAACTTAATTCCATAAACATTTCTCCTTTATCATTCCTAACCGGTCGCCTTGTAGCAATTGACCATCCGCAAGCGTCCATGGCTTTAATTATTAACCTAACATTTTTTTGATTTATTGATGTTAAAATAACTATTCGGATATGATTGGCATAAGTTGTTATTATGATTTGATATTCTTTCAATCTAAATTTTTTTATCATTTCACTACGTACATCTTCCGGAGACATTGTAACTTTTGCCTGTTCAGCAATAATATTTCCATCAATTTCCATAAAAGGTCCCCCAAAACATGATGACTGACATATTCCTTCCAAATTGGATTTAATCCAATTCAATTCATTATTAGAAAGATTATCAATATCAAAATATTTAGATTTCGTAATAAGTTTTTTTAATTTACTTTCAACAATTTTTCTTATATCATTTTTATTTAAGCCAACTAATTTATTTTTCATATTATAATAGTACAAATTAATTTTCAAATTTCCAAGATTGTGTCTCTAACAATTTTTCAACATCGGATTTTGAATATCCAAATTTAAGAACCATTCTTCCGTTTTCGGGATATTCTTCAAGGTTTTCAATATCAATCCAAGCAAGTGCCAAAATTCCATATGTAGCATATTCCATCGAATAACACGATGTTTCTTCTAATGTCTTTAACGGCAATGTTGTTATAACCCTTTTTATTTCAGAATAAGTACTTTCCTCGGGAGTTATGTCACCATTTGATGAAGGAGAATCAATGTCCCAATCAGGACCCCATACATATTCGGGAGTTTCACTGAAAAAGAAGTCATATTCATAAGTTCCATCTGTATTCTTGCAAACGGGTTTTACATATACTAAAACGGGTTCCATTGGTTAAAAATTTTCATCATCATTATCATCATCATCCATTGAATCAATCAAATCATCTATGGCAGAATCGTCTCCTTTTTCTACTTCCTTCACTTCAAACAATTCACAACCTATTGATTTAAGAACCTTATCAACATATTCAAAATTATCACCGAAATTCAAGAAAAAAGGTTTGTTTTCGTATTCTATTGTATTTTCATCTATTTCACAAAAACAAAGTGGAATTATGCCGTCAATGCAATCTTGCATTGAAAAACAGTAATTTTTTTTGGCAAGAACCAATTCTCTTGGAAAAATCGCTTTTCCCGACCTTGACAATGAATTCTTGTCAGGCATTAAATTTGGAACTATAGCAGATGGGGCAACATTAAAATAGTCACCCCATATAGTCTCCTTATCAACAGTGAAATCAAAACGATAAATATATTTTCCGTCAATGGTCCGTCCGATTTCATCAACAAAGCCCAAATATTCTTCCATTACTGTTTATCTTTTTCCACAGGCTTTAACTCTATTTTTAAAGAATCTTCTTTAAATGAGCAAACCATACCACATCCATCATAATGCTCTATATGAGAAATATATGTGTTTTTATGAGTAATAACTCTTTGAACATTGTTTTCTTCCTCAATTATTTCTATATTAATTTTTTTATCATAAGGAAATTCACAAATTAAATTACCATTTAAATCTTTAATTAATACTTTTGTTTTCATTTTTCATTTTCTTTTTTTATAACTTGGTTTATTATTAATTCTTTTCTCATAACTGTATTCCAAATTCTTTCATATTGTGTTCCTTTGAAAAATTGATAATAAATATCAACATCTTGTGTTTGTCCAATACGGTATAATCTATCCTCCATTTGTCTACAAGAAGAGGGTACATAGTCCAAATTGTTGAATATTAATATGTTAGACACAATAAGAGTGAGCCCAACGCCCGCTGCTTGTATATTTCCAATAAACACCATAATATTTGGATTTTCTATAAATGCCTTTTGAGCAATATCTTTTTGCTTTGCTGACATTTTTCCGTTATAAACAACGCATTTTTCTTGATAATAATCACGGAGCATATTCAATTCTTCATCATAACAAGTCGCAATTATAACCTTATCACCATTTTTGATAAATTCATCTGCCAATTTTATGGTGTTCGGAACCATTTGATTTGAACAATAACGTCTGTAAATCGCTCCTTCCAAAAGGTCTTTGTTGATTTCTTTAGTAGGGTCAGCCTCTAGTTGAGCAGCCTCATATTCGTCCCACAATTTTGAATATTCCATCATTTGTTCCATAGTAAAGTCATAAAATATTTCATGAACTCTTTTTTGAGGTAAATTAACCGCAATATCCTCTTTTGTACGGCGCAAATAAATGTGAGATATTTTCAATTTCAATTCATCAAGATTTGTTCCATCTTTTGTAACCGTAATCATTCTTGCATGGGAACGGATATATTCCTTTAATTGTGCTTTTTGCTCATCAGAAAGGTCATACCAACTTGATTTATGAACATTGGCAAGATATTTGTTTGTCCATTTTTCCTTTTCTCCCTTGGCCGGGATATGGATTGCTCCACAAAATCTATCCATATAATATTGCCAATCATCAGTAATCGGGTCATTCAGCAATTGAAGAAGACAATATAAATTTTTAGGATTATTAGTAATTGGTGTTCCTGTAGCAAGATAAATGCTATTTGGATTTCCTCTTTTGAATAAATCTTTTATTATCTTATAACGGATTGACGTATTGTTTGACAATTTATGAGCCTCGTCAACAATAATCAATGACTTATGATTTGCTATATATTGAAGCATTGGGCTGTTTTTAAAAGCCTTGTCAATATTTTCCTTACTTCTTGAAACTGGTATTTGATAAAATTCATCAAGAATATCATAATTGATGATAACAAACTTATTATCTGTCCATTTACCTTTTTCCAAAGCCTCTTGCTTTAATTCATCTATTGATAATCCAGATTTACCTTCTCTGTAACCCAAATATTTTTCAAGTTCAGATTTAGTTTTTCCATTGAATCCTTCAATAATTGTTATATCTTTTTCCGGGACATACCACATCAATTCTTTTTTCCAATTGGTCTTGAGAGATGCCGGGCAAATAATTAAAATTGAATCAAAATTTCCTTCAATTGCTGCGATTGTCAATTCCATGGATTTACCAACACCCATATCATCGGCAAGGATACATTTTTTCCTTGATAACAAAAATTGAACTGCTTCTTTTTGATGAGTTTTTATTTTTCTGTTCGGGTCTTTGAGAAATGCTAATTTGTCGTATCTATCAAAATCAACTTGAATATTGTGATAATCTTCTATTAAGAAATTACCCATTAATGCTTTCTTTGGAATAAACATTTCCATAGGGTTCATATTAATCCGGTATTTAACCATGCAGTGATAAGCACCCCTTGTTTCTCCAAGAAAAACAAGGATTTGAAGTTTTCTTGGAGAAAATTCTATTTGATATTTATCTTGTAACGAATCGCCAAACCAATCAGTTATGTTGAGAGTTTTTCCTATACTTTTAGGTTCTTGAATCTGATTTGTTATTATATATTCAATAGCGTAATCAGTAAGAAGAGATGTTTTTTGAAGGTCTATAACATCTCTTTTCATACGGAGTATATATGGATTTAGCCCAGTATAATTTCTTAATATATCTATTGTTTCATTTCGAGTCTTAATAGAATTAAACATTAAGTAACAACATTGTTATCAATTATTAATATACAAATTTTTATTTTAAAAAACAAGACCAGTTACCGGTAACTAAATTATTTTATTCTAGAAAATTTTATTTTTATATAAAAAAAATTAATTTTAAGTAACAATAAAATTTATTCTCTAGTAACAATAATTCTAGAATTCTAGTAATATTATTATAATATAAATTTTATT